>Ga0187876_1000189_pt1 | contig 63944 bp, 52 predicted proteins | sample June2016WEW_17_4_FD_133000 | JGI IMG/M metagenome (GOLD analysis project Ga0187876, IMG submission 133000) | Peatland microbial communities from SPRUCE experiment site at the Marcell Experimental Forest, Minnesota, USA - June2016WEW_17_40 | ecosystem: Environmental > Terrestrial > Soil >... | reverse complement strand
GGGCGGAAAACCAAACCCAGGTTTCCCGCCCATTCCACCGCCCCTTGAAAATCCCGCAGACCCGGCGGGATCTTCACATTTCCACCGCCCCGGCGATGATGGTATTCACTGAACCAAAAACCAGAGAAAGGAAGTCAGCCGCGGCGCGGCCTCCCCATTCTTCAGTGCCGCCCTCCCTCCGGTCGGGCGGACCCTATTTCATGCTCATCTTTCGATTGGAAAATGCTACGGGCAGCGGGCTGGGCGGTCCGTCAGCGGAGAATTCGTCTCTGCGGAACGGGAGCCGGCGGTGCGGAAGGTGCCAAATCGTGACTCGACATCATGGTCCGCATCGCCGCGAAGCTGAGCGTCACGCCGAGCCCCACCATCGCCGGCAGTCTGAACGAGTAAGCCTGTGCCAAAAAGATCAAAGCTGTCAGGTAACCCACCATCGCCAGCAGGTAACAAAAACATCCGGTCGCGATTTCCAGGTAACCCTCCCGCTTAGCCTTGCGATAGGTCCGCAACACAAGCAGCATCGCCGATCCGAGACCGAAAGTAAAGAAAACGAATGCAGGCACGCCGCACTCCGACGACACTTGAGTGAAAGCACAATGGGTGGCGTGCCAATTGCCGTGTAGGCCTTCGGTCCGGCTCGTCTTCCCTTCAAAGTTGGCGAATTGATCGGGACCGATCCCAAACACCGGGTGCTCGATTGTGTACTTCACACTTGTCAAGAAGAGATACTTGCGGGAGTCCGCCGATTCAGTAGCCTCCTCCTGTTTCCCGCCAAATAACGCGCCCAGACGGTTGAGCGTCATGCGAGGTAACATGGCTAGTGCCGCCAAAGTTATAACGCCTGCGGCGATCACTAACATGACTTTCTTGGAAAGGGAAATGTGAATCAGAATATAGAGAAATGCGACTGCCAAGCCGACCAGGCCGCCGCGGGACGCGGTTCCCAATATTATCCAAAGTCCGTACATCAACAATCCCAGGACCACGAGGCGGACGACTATCGACCTGCCTTTACCGGTCATGAAGAACAACAAAAACGGCAGCACCAATAGTAGTTGCGCCGCCAGATCGTTGGAATTGCCGATGGTTCCGCTAGCCTCCAGGGATACCCGGCCGTTGGCGACCTGCTCGAAATAGCGCGTCGAGGCTAGATTCATAACAGCGGCAGCGGCTATGGTGCGGATTATGGCCCGGACTTCAGTCCAGTTCAGGGCCATGCCGCCGACCAACAGTAAAAAGATGCCGTCGACTCGGGCGTATGTTAAGACGCGCTGCACCGAACCCCCCGGCCAGCTACTGAAGGGTGTAGCCAACACCATCCAGGCAAAGAAAGCCACCCAATAGAAGGCAGCGCGCGAGTGGAATGTACGCTGCACCCCTCCCATCAGGAGTGTTGACAGTATCGCCGGCGGCCCAACTACGTACAACAGATAGGTGTTGACATGGGTGGTGTAACGAATCAACTCGGGTAGAACGCTGAGGCGCAAGAAGAGCGTTGCCAGGCAGAAGTAAAAGGAGATTTTGCGGAGTGAATGAGTCTCCCAAGCGTCGTCCAACGAAAGCGGAGGGGGCGCTCCGGCCACCGGGGCTGCTACCATCGCATGGGGCCGCTCGACCGCCAAACCAGGGCCGCCGCCCGCGGAGGCTTGTTGCTTATTCAATTGCATCCGTTCAATCCAATCATAGTACCGGCGCAATGCACCCGCCAGGCATCATGGACGGGCGGAGCCGCGCGCCTAGCCAGGTGGCACGCGAGTACTTCTGATGACTATTCACGATCTCGCGGTCACAATCGCCAACACCGGCGAGATCAGCGGACCTGAACGACTACGATTGTCAATCCGACTGCGCGATTCCAGAGCCTGCGAAAGTGGCAGCGCCGGCTAACTCTGCGTGTGCGCCCGTCACCGAGACGTCGCTATCGGTCAGGCCAGCGCCTCGGAAACCAACGCGCAGCGCGCACGATGCAAAGCCGATCGCCAGCGGTATAAAGGCATCAAACTGGCGTGGCTCACGAAATTTTCCAAACACGTACGTCACACCGAACAGCGGCATCAACAGGAACGCACTTCGGCGAAGCAACTGCGGTGCCGACTTCCACCCCCACAGAGTAAAGAGAAACATGGGCAGCAGGGTAACAATCGAAGTCCCGATCGCTTTTGGGTCATGCAGTAATTCCCACAGATTGGTGATCACGCGTATTTGGAACGGCGCACTCAGAGGGACCGCGAACATGACAAAAAGCCGGGCCAACAACCAAGCCGCCGCCGCTGCGCCGGCGACTGCGACCGAGCGGCGTGGCTTTTCCCGGCCGTAAAAAACGGCAACCGCGGCAAAGACAAGCAGGAGGGTATTCTCGTGATTCAGCGCGCCGATGCCGACCAGCAGAACAAAGAAAACGTAGCGGCGGTCCCAGAGCGCCAGCAGAGCCAAGGTATATATTAGAACCATGGCAACATCGTAGAAGTTATAATAAGTCAGAGTCGGCGCCAGCAACACAATCAGCAGTAACTGACCGAGATAGGCGTTATCGTTTCCCACGAATCGCGCCGACCAACGAGCCACCACCAGCATCGTTGCCAGGATTACAGCGGCCTGGACCAGATAGAACGTATGGAGTGGTGAAATACCGGGGATGTGTCCATAGATCAACTGAGCGGGCCAAACCAGGAGAAGTCTCCTGCCGAACACATCCAAGGTCTGCGGAGGAGTCAGGATCTTCTTTAGGGGATACCACGGCGCCTCCGACTCCAGCCGTGTCAATAGCAGAAAAAGCAGGCCGGAGAAGGACACCGTATAAATCGCCAGCTTAGCCTTGGCAGAAGAAAGCGCCCCTAAATGTAATCGCGGGACGATTGGCAGGGCGGCGGCGCCGAGCATGAATAGAATGGCGTACAGCCTCATTAGATGTGTTAGGTGGGCTTCCGTGAGAGGGGGTAGGTCCCCGGTGGAACCGTGATCTGCTTGTAAGATCCGTAGAAGTAGCGGCCCGCAGAAGGAGAGGGCGAAGAACATGAGACCGAGCAGACCGCCAACTCCACACGCCAGTCGAGTACGCATAATTTGTCCCTTTAGATCAAGCCAACCGGGATTTCCATAGCGGCGCCGGTAGTGCAAAGGGCGCTCCCGGACGAGGGGCTTCGGGGTTTGTACTGATGGTTGCTCCATCTGGGCACTTAGCTTAACATCCCTAAAGATCACGCGGGAAGGCCGGCATCTTACACGCGGCTTCAGCGCGCAGAGACGGAAACCTGTCGGACGCCGCCGGGCAGGCCGGCGACGCGCGCCGCTTTCACTGAGACGACGCCATCGGTATTTTGCAGCACGCCATCGATCAGCAGAAACGGCCCACCCAGCACCGCGAGTTTGAAACGATCGAAAGTTTTCGGGTCGATGATGACATTGAGCACGCCGGTTTCATCTTCCAGGCTGAGGAAGACGAAGCCCTTGGCCGTGCCCGGGCGCTGGCGCACGATCACACACCCGGCAATCCGCACCAGGCGGCCGTTGGGCATGCGCGCCAGTTCGGCGGCGCGGGTCACGCCAAGCGCGTTCATTTTCGCGCGGCGATGCGCCATGGGATGGCGGCCGATGGTCAGGCCGGTGCCGCGGTAATCGGCCCATAGGCGCTCTTCGGTGTCCATAGGCGCGAGCGGCGACTCGCCGGTTTCTTCCTGCATCTCAAGCAGCGGGCCCACCGGCAGCGTGGCGCGCTGCGCCTGCCAGAGAGCGTCGCGGCGATGAACTCCGTAGGCCGCGCGTCCGATGGAATTCAGTGCACCAATTTCCGCCAGGCGGTTGATTTCATCCTTGCGCAGCTCGGGCACGCGCAGCGCCAGGTCATCGATGCTCGAGAACGGGCGTGCGCGAACGGTGGCGCGGCCGGCCTCTTCGCGCAGGCCCCTGGCGTAGCGCAGCCCGAGGCGCAGGGGCAGGCCGCGGCGCGCCTCCACCGTGCAGTCCCAATCCGATTCCGCCACGTCCACCGGCAGCACACGCAGGCCGTGCCGCTGCGCGTCTTTGATCAGCACGGCGGGAGAGTAAAAGCCCATCGGCTGGTTGTTCAGCATGGCGCAGGTGAAAGCCGCCAGGTAATGGCATTTCAAATACGCGCTGGCGTAGGCCAGCAGCGCAAAACTCGCGGCGTGCGATTCCGGAAAGCCGTACAGTGCGAAGGAGGTGATGGAGTGCACAATGGTATCCTGCACCGCGCCGACGATGCCGTTCGCTTCCATCCCGGCGCGCAGCCGCACTTCGAGATCCGCCATGCGTTTTTCCGAGCGCTTGAATCCCATCGCGCGGCGCAACTCCTCGGCTTCGCCGCCGCTGAATCCGGCGGCGATCATTGCCATGCGCAGCAACTGCTCTTGAAACAGCGGCACGCCCAGCGTGCGACGCAGCACCGGTTCGAGCGAAGGGTGCAGGCAATCGGCCGCTTCCCTGCCCTGGCGCCGGTTCAAATAAGGATGCACCATTTTGCCCACGATCGGCCCTGGCCGGATGATCGCTACCTGCACCACGATGTCGTAAAAGCGGCGCGGCTTCATCCGCGGCAGGCAGGACATCTGCGCGCGGCTTTCCACCTGAAACATGCCGATGGTGTCGGCTTTCTGGAGCGCGGCATAAACCGCCGGATCGTCCTGCGGCAGGCGCGCCAGGTCCACTGGCTTGCCGTAAACCTCGGGAATCATTTTCAGACTGTCCTGGATTACCGCCATCATTCCCAGACCGAGCAGGTCCACCTTGATGATCCCCATATCGGCGCAGTCTTCCTTGTCCCACTGGACAACCACGCGGCCGGGCATAGTGGCGGGTTCGAGCGGAACCACCGAATCCAGTTGTCCCTGGCAGATCACCATGCCGCCCGAATGCTGGCCGAGATGCCGCGGCATGTCCTGCGCCATTTTGTACAGCTCGAAAAACTTGCGCACGCGCGGCTTGTTGAGATCCAGGCCTGCCTCGCGAAACTGGCGGTCGGCGGTGTCTTTGGGATCTCGCCACTCCCAGGTGTGCGCCAGCCTGGAGAGTTTTTCGAGCGAGGTGATTTCGAACCCCAGCGCTTTGCCCACTTCGCGCGCGGCGGAACGGCCGCGGTACGTGATGACGTTGGCGGTCATGGCCGCGCCCAGCTTTCCGAAACGCTGGTACACGTACTGGATGACACGCTCGCGCTGTTCGCCGCTGGGCAGATCGATATCGATGTCGGGCCACTCGCCGCGCTCTTCGGAGAGAAAGCGCTCGAACAGCAGGTCCATGCCGACCGGGTCCACGGCGGTGATTTCGAGCGCATAACAAACCGCGCTGTTGGCGGCCGAGCCACGGCCTTGCGCCAGAATGCCGTTCGCCTTGGCGAAGCGCACGATGTCCCAGACGATGAGGAAATAGCCGGGCAGCTTGAGCTTTTCGATCAGCGCCAGCTCGCGCTCGATTTGCCGGCGCGCGCGATCGTGGTACGGCTGGTAGCGGCGGCGCGCGCCTTCCTCCACGCGCGCGCGCAAAAAGCCGACCATGGTTTCGCCCGCGGGCACGGGATAGCGCGGGAATTCGTAACCGAGATCGGCAAGCGTGAATTCCAGGCGCGAGGAGATTTCGAGCGTGGCGTCGAGCGCCTCGGGCAGGTCGGCGAACAGGCGCGCCATTTCCGCCGGAGTTTTCACGTGGCGTTCGGCATTGCGCTCCAGCAGGCGGCCGGCGGTGGCAAGCGTCACATGGTTGCGGACACATGTGAACACGTCCAGCAGTTCGCGCTGGGCGGGCGTGGCGTAAGCGGCGCCGTTGGTGGCGACCAGCGGAATGCGGAGCCGCCGCGCGCGTTCCACGATGGCCTGGTTGATTGCTTCCTCTTCCCTCTGGTGGTGGCGCTGCAGCTCAGCGTACACGTTGGAGCGGCCGAAGACATCGAGCAGCCGTGCCTCGGGATGGCGGGTGAGGCAGATCAGGCCGCGCGCGAATTCGGCCAGCTCATCGAGAGTGACCGCACCTTCGCCTTTTATTGCGCGCAGCTTCATGCGGGTGATCAGACGGCAGAGGTTTTGATAGCCTTCGCGCGTGGCCGCCAGCAGCGGGTAGGAGTTGCCGCTGGTGCATGTGATCTCCGCGGCCGTATGGGCGCGGATGCCGGCCTTTGTCGCAGCCATGTGAAAACGCGGCGCGCCGTAGACGCCGTTACGGTCCACCAGCGCCATGGCGGGCAAGCCCGATTGCACGCAGGCCCCGGCCATCTCTTCCGGCACCGAAGCGCCTTCGAGAAAGCTGAAACCAGAGCGTGCGTGCAGTTCCACGTACATTAGTAGGGTCTGTAGGGGCGAGGCGTGCCTCGCCCGCGCCATGCGTGCTCACAACCGCTTGCTTACGGGCCGGGCCGGGCGTGCCCGGCCCCTACGACCGATGGAGGGTGGGTTAGCGTATTTACAGAATTTGTACTTAGTCATAACTTCCTTCCACAAACCAGCCTCTTATCTCGCAATAGATGCGGTAGAGTGCGCCATCGGAAAGCGCAATGTCCCATTCGTCGCGCGACCAGGGGTCGGTGGTCCACCAGTCGCCGGAGGTGCGCCAGGGGCCGGCGCGATTGAGAATTCGGCCGTGAATACCCTCGGCAGCCAGGTAACTGGGTTGGCCGGAAGCCAGGGTGACGTGGGCCATGCGGGGAGGGCGATACATGCGGATGACGAGGGGACAGACGCCACTGTCCCAAGGCGCCGCCTTTGCGCCGCGTGGACAGTGGTGTCTGTCCCACTGCTGCGAAGTAGGGTTGACAGGCGGAAGCGCCTGTCCCACTTTGAAGGCATCGGGACGATAGGTGTCGAGCAATTCAGGGCAACCTGCACGGCCTTCGCCGACGATCGCCTGGATGCGCGCCAGCGTCAGTTCCAGCTTCACCGGCTCCGGCGAGGCGGGCACGAAAAGGCCGCCCTGCGCGGCTCGCGGCTTCACCGGGTTCACACCCAGCCAGATCCGTTCGACCGGCGCTGCCGGTGGATGGCCGGCAAGATCGAGCCGCAGCAGTTTCAGTAACGATTTGCTGTCGAGCGACGGCGCCGGCAGCCGCAACGTGCGTTCGTGAACGGCGCGCGTCTCCAGATGCAGGCGGAGGCGCAGCTCATTGGTGGCCAGCCCGCGCGTGGCCAGTCGCGTGATGAGGCCATTCAGCAGTCGCGCCAGCAAAAACTCCAGCGGCTCCAGCAGCTCCACCGGATATTCCAGATCGAGCTCTTCTGCAAATCGCGCCGGCTCTTCGACCAGCGTCAGCTTGCGCTCCGCTTCCCCGCGCGCCAGCTCGCGCAGTTGTAACCCTTCCGCGCCCAGCCGCTCGGCAATCCCCAGCGGCGGCAGCGCCGCCAAATCCTGAAAACGGCGAATGCCCCAGCGCTCGAGCGTTTCCTGCAACTCGGCGGAAGGCGCCAGCAGCGCAACCGGCAGCTTGCCCAGGAACTTGGCTTCATCGCCCTGCGGAACTATGCTTACGCCCGGAAATCCGCGCGCGGCGCAGATGGCGGCGTCAGGATTGGCGGCCAACGCGATGGCCGCCTGCACGCCGGTTTCGGCGGCGCGGCGAGCGATGGCAGAGGCCAGTTCCTGCGCTGCGCCGAAGAGGCGGTCCAGGCCGGCCACGTCGCAAGTGACGGTATCGGCCGCGGTCCTCTCCACCAGCGGCGAAAAATCGAACGCCACCGCCGCCAGGTTTCCCGTGCCATGCAAACAGGCGAACATAAGTTACTCCAACGCGCCAGTATCGAAAACGGCGGTAAGGCCTCGTTCCGTAACACCAGTACCAACCGCTCCCTCACGGTCGCGGCTCCGATGTGCGTTCAGAGCCGCGACCGTGAGGGAGCGGTTGCAGGCGACTGAACTGGTTATTTCATGACAAGCCCTGATGGCACATCCCGGCTTGCGCCGCGCCACCACCACGCGCATGCCGCCGAGCAGCCGCGCGGAATCGAGCGCGCCACCCGACCAGCGAGCGCGCTCCCGTGACAACTCCAGCATCAGGCTGGCGCAGGTTTTGGCGTTCGATTGCCGCTCGACGGCAATCAGCACGGTGGAGGTATGCTCCACGGCGCGGCGCAAACGGAACCAGGAAGTGAGCGAGATGCGGCGCGCGGCCGACGCCGGAGTATCGCCCAGGTCCAACGCCACCACGCCGAAGCCGCCGCCTTGCAGCAGCAGGTCCGCCGCACGAAGCGCGTGCTCGGCGTTGTGGCCGCAGCGGATCCACAACAGCCGCGGCAGCTCCACGCCGGCAGCGGCGGCGGAAAGCGGATCGAACGCATCCTCGGCATCCACCAGGGCGCAGAACTCCTGGCGCGCTGTGGCTCCGGCAAGAATCGAAACCAACAGGCTGGCGCGGCCGGAAGATGGCGCGCCGAAAATCTCCGTGAGGCATCCGCGCGGCAGCCCGCCGGTCGCCAGGTCGATTTCCGGGACGCCGCTCGAAACCGTTTCGGCTACAGGTTTCGCCTGCCACCCCAAGCGCCCGCCGAGCAGCGATTCGAACTGTTTTTGGAGCAGCGCCGCGCCCATTATTTCGCCTTTTGTTCGCCTACTTGATTTTTACAGAAATGACCCTCGGTGTCAATTGGTGCAAGGCAATACGGATCAGCGCAAATTCAACTTGTAATCTGCAAGTGACTGGGATAAATTGTTGAAAATGCCTGGGGAGCCGAAGTCAAAACGGCGGTCGGGTTGCCCGGTGAGCATCTCCCTGGAGACGTTAGGAGATCGCTGGTCGCTGCTGATCGTCCGCGACCTGATGGTGCGCGGGCTTCGGACATTTAAGGAGTTCCAGGAATCGGGCGAAGGGATTGCCACGAACGTTCTGGCGGACCGTCTGCAGAAGCTCGAAGCGACGGGGATCATCGTCGCGGAAGCAGATGAGACGGATGGAAGAAGGGTAAACTACCGGCTGACGGAGAAAGGGATTGACCTGGCGCCGGTGCTTTTGGAGTTGCTGATTTGGGGAGCCCGGCACGAAGAGACGGGGGCGCCGTGCGCCGTAATCGAGGAAATGGCGAAAAATCGCGAAGCGGTTCTCGCCGAAGCGCGGCGACGATGGCAAGAACGCGATTCGACTCCGCTGATCCCCAAGTTTGAGGAAGACGCCGGTAGTAATACAGCACTTGCTCTGCGGAGATAAAGGAGGGAACTACCATGAAGAGAATTTCAGTACTTTCAGGCACGCTGCTGTTTGTGGGCGCTACGGCATTCGCCCAGGGACTCACTCAAGCGGATCGGGAGCGGGGCGTCCAGTATCTAGAGCAAACCCGCGACGGTGTGGTTGCGGCTGTGAAGGGACTTTCGGACGCTCAGATGAAGTTCAAAGCGGCGCCAGACCGCTGGTCGGTGGCGGAAACACTCGAACACATTGCCAAGGCCGAAGACTTTATCTTCCAGAATGTCACGGATCAGGTCATGAAAGCGCCCCCGGGACCTGCCGGGCGCGACACGGCGCAAATCGACGCCATGGTTTTGGCTTTGATTCCCGACCGAAGCCACAAAGTCCAGGCGCCGCCGCCGCTGGTGCCCACGAGCGGTTGGACTCCGGCCGAGAGCCTCGATCATTTTTTGAAAAGCCGCGCTAAGACAATCGCGTTTCTGGAATCGACGTCGGACTTACGCGAGCATGCCGCCGACAGCCCGCTTGGGAAGCCGCTGGATGCATACGAATGGCTGTTGTTTATCGGGGCGCACAGCGAGCGGCACACGAAACAGATTCTCGAAGTGAAGGCCGATCCAAACTTCCCGAAGAATTAGTGCCTGTCTGGAAATAACCGATTCAACCGCCTGCAGCCGCAAAGGGAGCGGTTAGTAGAGTTATTAAATAGGAGGAGAGAGAGATGAGCGGAGTACGAGTACTGGTTGGCACACGCAAGGGAGCGTTCGTGCTGACAGCGGACGGCAAACGCGACAAATGGGATGTAAGTGGCCCGCACTTTGCGGGTTGGGAAATTTACCATGTGAAGGGCTCGCCCGCGGACCCGAACCGGCTGTACGCATCGCAATCGACCGGCTGGTCCGGGCAGGTAATCGAGCGTTCGAACGACGGTGGCAAAACCTGGGAGCCGGTAGGCAATAAGTTCGTCTATGACGGCGTGCCCGGCACGCACCAGTGGTACGACGGCACACCGCATCCCTGGGAATTCAAGCGGGTCTGGCACCTGGAACCGTCGCTGACCGATCCGGACACGGTCTACGCCGGCGTGGAAGACGCCGCCTTGTTCCGCTCGACCGATGCCGGCGCGACGTGGCAGGAACTCGCCGGACTGCGCGGCCACGGCTCCGGCCCGCATTGGCAGCCGGGCGCCGGCGGCATGTGCCTGCACACCATTCTTCTCGATCCGGGCGGCAACGGCCGCATCTCCATCGCCATCTCGGCGGCGGGCGCCTTCCGCAGCGACGACTCCGGGGCGACGTGGCAGCCGATCAACCGCGGGTTGCGCTCGCAATACATCCCCGACCCGGCTGCCGAGGTGGGCCACTGCGTCCACCACATGGCGATGCACCCTTCCCGGCCGAACGTCCTGTTCATGCAGAAGCATTGGGACGTGATGCGGAGCGACGATGGCGGCGACTCGTGGCAGGAGGTCAGCGGGAACCTGCCGACCGATTTCGGGTTCGTCATCGACGTTCACGCACACGAGCCGGAAACCATTTTCGTGGTCCCGATCAAGAGCGACTCGGAACATTTCCCGCCTGAAGGCAAACTGCGCGTCTACCGCAGCCGCACCGGCGGCAACGAGTGGGAGCCGCTCACCAAAGGCCTGCCGCAAAGCGACTGTTACGTGAACGTGCTGCGCGACGCGATGGCGGTGGATTCGCTCGATAAGTGCGGCGTCTATTTCGGCACCACCGGAGGGCAAGTCTACGCGTCGGCCGATGCCGGCGACAGTTGGGCGCCCATCGTCCGCGATCTTCCCGCCGCGCTATCCGTCGAGGTCCAGACGCTGCCATGATCCGGGTGGAGCTTCCGTCGCATCTGCGGACCCTGGCGCACATCGCGGGCGAGGTGCAGCTTGAGGTGGAAGGTCCGGCCACGCAGCGCTTGGTGCTGAATGCGCTGGAGGCCCGTTATCCCGTGCTGCAAGGGACGATCCGAGACCACGTCACGCAGCAGCGCCGCCCTTTCGTGAGGTTCTTCGCCAACGCTGAAGATTTGTCGCACGAATCCCCCGACGCGCCGCTACCAGAAGCAGTGGCAAGCGGCGCCGAGCCATTGCTGATTGTGGGCGCGATCGCGGGTGGGTAGACGTACGCGAGTTGACAGGGCGCTCCTCGAAAATCCGGCGCGCGGCCTGGCTCGCGCCGGCGCAGCCCTGAATTCGATTTTCAGGAGCGGCTATTTTTGAACCGTAATCAGAACGCCCGAAGGCGACGACACGCCCGAGATTGTTGCGATAACCCACCAGTCTCCGTCAGCCATGGTGGGAATCTGGATCGCCAACTGATATAGCCCGGCATAACCAGAGGACAGAGCAGCGGCATTGCCGTAAACGTTTGCCGGCAGGCCTCCCACCGTCGCGGTCACGGTATTCGCGGTGAGGTAAGTAGTGCCGGAGGGGACCACGACACCACCGGGCGCAGGCGGAGTGGTCGGGCCGAAGCCTGTTCCCCAGAAAATAATCCAGTCACCCGGCTTGGCCGGCACGGTGGTCACCCCTGGGAAGAAGCCGTTCGTCACGGCCCAACTATAGTCGGTTCTCGTAGCAACCGCGTAACTGCCCCACTGGAAGAAGGCAGGTTGAACCGCTTGCGCCGTTACGGTGACGGCCGCGCTGGTCCCGTTCGAATTAGTCACCGTGACCGATACGTTACCGGGCGCGACGTCGGGAGCCAGCGCATTGATCTGTCCCGAGTTGATGTAAGTGATGTAAGCGGGCAGTCCACCGACGCTGACGCTTACGCCATCAAGCGCCGTCGGCAGGGTGCCGCTCATAATCGCGTTGGCCCAGTTATCGGTCGTCGACGAAAGATTGGTTCCGAAAATGGTGAACAAGGAATTCGGAGCAATACCCGCTTGATAGCTGGCGGCGCTTCCTATGCCGCCCGGGGTGATGGCTGGCGGGGCGGGAGCCGGAGCGAGCTTGAATACAGTGCCGCCGTTATCGCTCCCCGCCAATGAGGTTGTGCCATAGAAGGCCCCATCACTGGTTTGAATCAACGCACCCAGCGGGAAACCGCCGTCGGTGACGTTGAAACTATGCAGAGTCGTCAGCACACCCGCGGGAGTGATTTCGAAGATCGTGCCTTCGTTGTCGGCCCCGCCTTCATAAGTTGTGCCGTAGAAGTTGCCGTCGCTGGCTTGAATCAGTGCGCCATAAGGTTGCGCGCCGTCGGTCGAAGTGAAACTGTGGAGGGTGGTCAGTACGCCCGCTGGAGTGAGTTTGAATACGGTCCCAAAACCGTTGTCCCCGCCCAGGGCCGTTGTCCCATAGAAGTTTCCGTCCTTGGCTTGGATCACCCCGCCATAGAGGTATTTGCCGTCGGGACCGCCGAAGCTGTGCAAAGTTGTCAGCACGCCCGCTGGGGTGATCTTGAAGACGATTCCCCAGGCGTTGGGCCCACCGCTGCTGGTTGTTCCGTAGAAGTTCCCATCGCTGGCTTGAATCAGCCCTGCCAAGGGCACGTTTCCGTCGGTCAATGCGAAGTTATACAACGTGGTCAGTGTTCCGGCCGGAGTCAGTCTGAATACGGTTCCGTTGCCTGCGGTCCCCCCGCCGGCGGTTGTCCCGTAGAAGTTCCCGTCGGTGGCTCGAACCAGGCTGGATTCGGCCACCGCGCCATCGGTGCCGCCGAACACATGCACGACCGTCAGCACGCCCGCCGGCGTGACTTTAAAGACAGTCCCATCATCGCTGGCGCTTCCGCCGTGGCTGGCTGTTCCGTAGAAATTCCCGTCGCTGGCTTGAATCAATGCGCCCTGCGGGAAGGCGCCATCGGTATCAGCAAAGCTGTGCAGGGTTGTCAGTGTACCTGCCGGGGTAATTTTGAAGATGGTGCCATAGCCACCGTTTCCGCCACGGCCTGTTGTCCCATAGAAGTTCCCATCGCTCGCCTGGAGAAGACCCACCCATCCGGGAGTAGCGCCGTTGCTACTGTTGAAATTCACTAAGGTGGTAAGGGCCATCTCACCCGTTGTCACGGCCGTAGCCACGAAATTCTGCGTTTGATCGCTGCTCAGGTTGCTAAACGTGGCGCTCGACGGCACAAACGTATATCCGGGCAGCGAAGGCGTGACCGTGTAAGTGCCGCCCGCCGAGACGATGACAGCATAGAACCCCGAACTGGTTGTCGTTATGGAGGCGTTCTCGGGTCCGCTTTCGGTTACAGTGACACCGCTCAGACCACTCCCCGACAGCGTCACTGTTCCAAAAATTGTGTAGGTGGTGGCGGCGCTGCTGGTGGTGAAGCTTATGATGGAGCCTTGACTGGTCCCGACGGAGTTCTGTGCCCAAACCTGGAAGTAATAAGTAGTGCTCGCGTTCAGCCCGGTAATATTGGCGGTCACGGCCGAACCGCTCGCGCCTGAGCCAATGTCCTGCTTGGGCGTGGAGGTGCTGGCGCTCAAGGAACCGCTGACACCGTACTCGAACCAGACTTGCGTGTCTGCACCGTTCGGATTCACCGATCCGCCAAGTGTCGCGGCGCTGGTGGTCACCGCTGAAGCCGCCCCCGTGGTCACACCCGGAGCTTGAAACGGGTTGGCGAGGGTTAGCTTGAATACCGTGCCGGCGTCGCTAAGCCCGCCCTCAGAGGTGGTGCCATAGATGCTGCGATCGGCAGCTTTCATCAGCATGCCAAACGGCTTGGCCCCATCCGTGGAGGTGAAACTGTGCACGGTGGTCAGCGTGCCGGCCAAGGTGATCTCGAAGATCGAGCCATAGCCGTTGGCGCCGCCATTCAGCGCGGTCCCATACAGGTTCCCGTCGCCGCCTTGAATCACGCCGCAATATGGTTGCTCGCCTTCCGGGCCCGCGAAACTGTAAAGGCTCGCAAATGTGCCGGTTGGCGTGATCTTGAAAATCGTGCCGAGATTGTTGCTCCCGCCGCGTTCGGTAGTCCCATAGAAGTTCCCGTCGTTGGCCTGGACCAGCGTGGCGTATGGCGTCTGGCCATCGACCTGAGATGAAAACGAGTGGAGAGTAGTCAGCGCGCCCGCCAGGGTGATTTTGAAAACAGTGCCTGCACCCGTCGACCCGCCCCAGCCTGTGGTGCCGTACAGATTGCCATCGGTGGCCTGAATCAGCGCGCCGTAGGGCGTCATGCCATCGCTCGAATTGAAATTGTGCAGAGTCGAAAACGCACCGGAGAGAGTTATCTTGAAAATCGTGCCATCGGCGTTGGTTCCGCCTGCGGACGTTGTTCCGTAGAGGTTTCCGTCACTGGCTTGGATCAGCCCGGCCATTGGATTCTCGCCGTCCGCACAATTCGGCAGGGCACAAAAGCTGTACAGGGTTGTCAAGGTCCCTCCGGACGTGATTTTGAAGATGGTGCCGTAGCTATTGGCCCCACCGCCGTAGGTGGTCCCGTAGAAATTCCCGTCGCTGGCTTGGATCAACCCGCCCACCGGTCCACTGCCATCGGTCAGGACGAAGCTGTGCAGGGCCGTCAGTACGCCCGCTGGCGTGACTTTGAAAATCACTCCTTTGCCGTTAGCCCCGCCCCCTTGGGCAGTCCCGTAGAAGTTGCCATCGGTACCCTGAACAAGAGCGCCCGTCTGTGGGCCGGTTCCGTTTGTGCCATTGAAGCTAGCCAGGGTGGTGAAAGTCTGTCCGGTTCCCGCGGCGATAGCGGTGAAATTCCCGGTTTGGTTGGCGCTCAGGTTGTTGAACGTCGCGCTGGCTGGGCTAAACGTGTATCCGCTCAGCGAAGGCGTTACCGTGTAGGTGCCGCCGGCGCCAGCGCTGATGATGTAGTTCCCGGTGCTGTTAGTGGTCGTCGAGCTGCTCTGGGTTCCGCTCAGCGTCATGGTGACCCCGCTCAAACCGCTGCCCGACAGCAACACTGTCCCGGTGATGGTGTAGTTCGTTCCGCTGCCCGAGGTGGTAAAACCCATGATGGAGCCGTGGCTGGTTCCGTTGGCGTTCTGTGCCCACACCCGGAAATAGTAAGTTGTGCCGGCGCTCAAGCCGGTAATGGTCGCGGAGCAAGTGATCGTACCCGTTGACGGGCCGATATCGTGCAGGGGCGTGGAAGTGCTGCCACTCAACGAACTGTTGGTACCGTATTCGAACCAGACGTTGGTGTCCACTCCGTTCGCATTTATCGATGCGAGCAAAGTGGCACTGCTGCTGGTCACCGCCGACGCCGAACCGGTACTCACGGCTGGGCCTTGGGCCGCACCGGAACCAATGCTCAATATGAATACTGTGCCATAGCCGTTAGCCCCACCCATCTCCGCGGTTCCATAGAGGTTCCCATCGGTGGCTTCCATCAATGTGCCGAACGGTTTGGTGCCGTCCGGCGTGGCGAGATTGTGCACAACGGTCAGCGCACCCGCCAGGGTGATCTTGAAGATGGTGCCGAAGCCGTTGGCGCCGCCGTTAATGGTCGCCCCATACAGGTTCCCGTCGGTAGCTTGAACCAGGCCCGCGTAAACCTGCTCGCCATCGGTTCCTGCGAAGCTGTACAAGCTTGTGAATACACCGGCCGGGCTGATCTTGAAAACGGTGCCGAAGTTGTTCGATCCCCCCCGCTCGGTTGTCCCGTAAAAATTGCCGTCAGTGGCTTGAATCAGCGCGCCGTAGGGGTTGCCGCCGTCGGCTGTGTCGAAATTGTGCAGGGTGATCAGTGCACCCGCCAGCGTGATTTTGAAGATGGTGCCGGCGCCCGTCGACCCTCCCGAGCCCGTGGTTCCGTACAGGTTTCCGTCGGCCGCTTGCATCAGCGGGGCATACGGCACGGAGCCGTCGAGACCGCCGAAACTGTACAGAGTCGAGTATGCACCCGCGAGAGTGATTTTGAAGATGGCGCCATCGCCATTGGCGCCGCCGGCGGTCGTTGTGCCGTAAAGGTTTCCGTCGGAGGCCTGAACCAGGCCAGCCATGGAGTTCTTGCCGTCAGTGCAATTGGACAGGGCGCAGAAGCTGTAAAGCGTGGTCAGAGTGCCAGATGGTGTGACTTTAAAAATCGTGCCGGAGCCGTTGGCTCCGCCGCCATAGGTGGTCCCGTAGAGATTGCCGTCGCTGGCTTGAACCAGCCCGGCCATCGGCGATTGGCCATCGGTCCCTGCAAAGCTGTACACGGCGGTCAGCACGCCTGCCGTCGTAACTTTGTAAATCGCCCCTTTGGTGTTTGCTCCACCCTCCAGGGTGGTTCCGTATAAGTTGCCATCGGTGCCCAAGACAAGTGCACCCACTTGCGGGTTAACACCATTGCTTCCGCTAAAACTCGCCAAGGTGCTGAAAGTCTGCGCAGGCAACGCGACCGTTGCTGCGCAGAAAAGAAGAACCGCCTTCTGCATGAGGGAATCCTCCGTCTCGGTCAAGACGTCCGGCTCGGCCATTCGCTCGAGTTTCGAGATGGATTATACCCCGGATATAAGAGTTTTAATACCTGAAAAACGTTATTAGACGGCCACGCTGGGGTCGCGCGAAGTCCCATTCTTGTTTCCCACGCGGGACTCGCGTTTTTCGAGTTATGGAGTGCGATGCACTCAATCCAAACGATTTGCCTGGTGTCGTCTAACCCGCCGGTCGCTGCCACCTGTGCCTTGTGAAATCCGGGAACTTCACCGGGGCGCTGCCGGCGGCGACCGATTGTTCGCTCAGCGGGCCGGGGGCGCTCCAGGCGGCGGCATCGTAAACATCGATATCGGGGGCGCTACCTTCTTTCATGCATTCGATCAAACGGTAAGCCATGACGAAATCCATTCCTCCGTGGCCGCCTAACTCGCGCGCCAGCGCGCCTACTTTTGTCCAGTACGGGTGCTCGAATTTGGGCTTGTAGGGATCGATGGACGCGAATTCCTCTTTGGGCAAACCATCGACATAAATGCGTGGCGGGTAATCGCGGAAGATGCCTTTGGTGCCGGCCACCAGGTTGATGCGGTCATAGGGCTGCGGCGTGCAGGTGTTGTGCTCGAGCCGGATCACTTTGCCGCGCGCGGTACGGATCAGGCTGACGTTGAGGTCGCCGCAGCGGTAGACCTCTTTCTGTCGCGGATCGTCGGCGGCCAGGTGCGTTTTACGGTATGCGGCGAGGGAGGCGGCGGGCGAGCTCATCGAGACCAGCGTATCGAAGCGGTCGCCGCGGTTAATGTCGAGATAATGCGCCACCGGGCCCAGGCCGTGCGTGGGATAGAGGTTGCCGTTGCGGTCCAGGTACTCGAAGCGCCGCCACAAACCTTCGCCTTCATTCGAGAACAGAATCTCGCGCAGGTCGTGGTTATAGGCGCAGGCGGCGTGGGTGATTTCGCCAAACAGGCCGGCGCGCACCATGTTCCACACCATCATTTCGTTGTAACCGTAGCAGCAGTTTTCGAGTTGAATGCAGTGGCGGCGGGTGGCTTCGGAAGTATCGACGAGCGCCCAGCAATCGTCGATCGTTCGCGCCGCAGGCACTTCCACGCCTACGTGCTTGCCCTGTTTCATGCCGGCCAGCGCCATCGGCACGTGCCAGATCCACGGAGTGGCGATGATGACTAAGTCAAGATCGTCGCGCGCCACCAGTTTTTCGTAATCGTGGTCGCCCTGGTGATAGAGCGCAGGCGCCGGCTTGCCGGACTGCACCAGCCGCGCTTTGGCGTTTTCGGTTTTCTCCGGCACGATGTCGCACAGCGCCAGAATTTCGACGTCCGGGATGGCGGTGAACTCATCGATCAACGAATTGCCACGGCCGCCGATGCCGATGAAGCCGAGCCGCACCTTGGCACGGACCTCGAAGGGCATGCCGGCCACGCTCTGCCCGGGTGGGCCTGCATCCTGGGTGGCGCGCGCCAGTCCCGCGCCGAGAGAGGCCAGCCCGGCGAGGCGCAGTAAGTCGCGCCGCGAAGCCGCCAGATCGTGATCGTCCATGGTTACCTCCAGATTCGTTGAACCACGCGAATGAGCGCAGCGGCGCTGGCTACGAAGATGACGAGCAAAAAGAGCGTGTAGCCGGTTCGCCCGTAGAGAAAGTTGCCGACCGTAAACAGCGCCGACCAGATCATAGTACAGCCCAGGAACCAGCCGGCCAGGGCGAGCGGCACGTGGGCGGCGTCTTCGGCGGCCTCTTCGGCGCCGACGCCGGCCTGCGCGCGCACGACCGCCCAACCGGGGCCGGGCGGGTGCACTTTGTGGTAGAAGCGGATCAGCGCCTCGGTATCGGTCCGCGGGCCCAGGTAGGCGGTGAGCAGCCAGCACACGGTGGTGAAGGCGACGGTGAGCAGCAACTGGCGCGTGGTGCCGAGGACGATGCCGCTTTTCACCAGGATCAGAAAGAGGATGGAGATGCCGAAGGAGCTGGCCATGGCCACGATTTCGCACCACGCCGTGACCCGCCACCAATACCAGCGCAGCAGGTACAACAGGCCAGTGCCGGCGCCGACTTGCAGGATCAGGCTGAAAGCGTCCTTGGCGGTATCGAGCAGGAAGACCGTTGCCGATGAGAGCACGAAGAGCAGAACGGTGGCGGCGCGGCCGGCGGTCACGTAGTGGTGCTCGCTGGCGCCGCGATTCAAGAAGCGGCGGTAGAAATCGTGCACAAGGTAAGACGCGCCCCAGTTGAGGTGGGTGAGGATAGTGGAGGAATTGGCGGCCACCAGGCCGCCCAGCATCAGCCCCAGCCAGCCCGCCGGCAGGTAACGCAGCATCACCGGGAAGGCGATGTCATGGCCGATCAGCGTGGGATCGAGGTTTGGGAAGGCGCGCCGGATATCGGACAGTTGCGGGTACACGACGAGCGATGCAAGGCCGACCAGGATCCACGGCCAGGGCCGCAGCACGTAATGCGCCACGTTGAAGAACAGCGTTCCGCCGAGCGCGTCCTTTTCGGTCTTCGAGGCCAGCATGCGCTGCGCGATGTAACTGCCGCCACCCGGCTCGGCGCCCGGATACCATACGGCCCACCATTGCACCGCGATCGGCAGGATAAAGACGGCCACCGCCAGGTCCCAGTTGCTGGTGAAATCGGGCAGCATGTTGAGATAGTTCAAACCGCCCGGCCCGCGCACGTGGGAGAGCTTGTCCACCAGGCCCGACATGCCGCCCACCTGCGGCAGCGTGACCGCGAAATAAGCGGCGGCGATGACAGCGGCCATTTTGATGAAGAACTGGATCATATCGATGACCAGCACTCCCCAAAGGCCCGAGTGGGCGGCGAACACGACATTCAGCAGGCCCACCGCCAGCAGCGTTTCCCAACGGCTGAAACCGAACAGCACGGCGGCGATCTTGCAGGCGGCCAGATTCACCGTGGCCATGATGATGCAGTTGAAGAACAAGCCGAGGTAGAGCGCCCGGAAGCCGCGTACGGCGCTGGCCGCTTTGCCGGAGTAGCGCAGCTCGTAAAACTCCAGGTCCGTCAGCACGCCCGAACGGCGCCACAGCCGCGCGTAGAAGAACACGGTGGCTACGCCGGTGAGGGTGAAGGCCCACCATTGCCAATTGCCGGCCACGCCCTGGGTGCGCACGAAGTTGGCCACCAGGTTCGGGGTGTCGCTGGAAAAGGTGGTGGCCACCATCGAGAGGCCGGCCAGCCACCACGGAACGGAGCGGCCCGAGGCGAAGAACTCCGTCGTGCTCTTGCCAGACCGCTTGCTGACAAATAGCGCGGGCGCAAAACAAACTGCGACCGAGACGAGCGCAACGATCCAATCGATCGCATAAAGATGCATGGGTATCTAAACGAGTCTACGATGTTTCGGCCGGCCCGCGGGCCGGGCTGACAGCACAGGATTGTGCGGCTCGCCGCCGATGGACGCCTTCAGCGTACCGAGCAGTATAATCGGGCCATGGCACAGTTGAAGCTTGCGAGACTTGCGGCCGGCGCAGCGATGAGTATCTTCGTGCCGCCGGTTTCTTTCGCCCAACCATCGACTGACGCACGCCCGTTGACGCTGGGCTTGTACATGGTGGTCCCCTGCGGGGCGGATTCCGCCAGCAAGCCGATGCAGGCGGACGGAACGTCCGCGGAATACTGCCTGGAACGATCACCAATCACCGATCAGACAGATGTCGCCTCGGCCGCCATCGACAAGAAGACTCAGTACAGACCGCTAATAGAACTTACACTTCACGATGCGGCAGCCCAGCAATTGCACAAGGTGACGGCGGAGAGAACTGGGTTACAAATGGCCGTGGTGCTGGATGGCCGGCTGATCTCGGTAGCGGCGATAGCCGCTCCGATGCGAAACGCGTGGATTGCTGGGCTTACACAGAAGGATGCAATATCGTTCGTCGAGCGTTTCGCGCGCGGGGTTGTTGCAAAGGCTCGCCCGTCAGCACTCCCCTCAGGAAACTCGGAGCGAGGCCAGCCCAATTACCAGCGTGTATACAGCGTCGGCAACGGGATCTCTGCACCGGTTGTGATTCGAAAACAGGAGCCGGAATACACTGCGGCGGCGCGTGCTGCTGGGATCCAGGGAACCGTCGTCCTGGCAGTTGTCATCCGGCCGGACGGCACAACCGATACGATTCGCGTTGTCCGATCCCTCGATCCGGGTCTCGACGCCAAAGCAATCGAGTGCGCGCGCAGCTTTCGCTTCCGGCCAGCACAGAAAGATGGGAACCCTGTCGCCGTGAGGGCAACGCTGGAAATCAACTTTCGTCTGTGATTCTTGAGCAGGCGTCCTCTGTATTTGGAGGCGCCAATTGCGTAAGTGCCGGATGTAGCCTCAATTCAGGGCCAATCAAGAGGCCAGCAGACGCAGTTTTTCAAACAGAACTTCCTATGAGCCTCGCGTTACCTTCACTTGCCGGCGAGCCGGCGTTCTATTCCACGAATCCTGTCTTCACGGACGCCCGGCTCCAGCTTCTTCGCCGGCGGCCATGAGGACGGTGTGGCGCTTGTCTGGTAATCCGTTGGTCAAGTTCTTCCCTTCGAAGCCATGTCCCTTGCCAAATCCAGCAAAAGGGCCGGACGACTTCCCGTCACACGCGCCTGGTAGAATCTACGCGCGCTTTGCTTCGCGCCAGCAAGGAAAGCCGAGATGACTCTCGGCTCTGCAGGCCGGACGGCCTGCGCCAGCGGCGGAGACTGAACCGGGAGGAATACGGCCTCCTATTCGCTTACGCCCAGCTCGGCCCACCCCGGCAGCGTGGCGGGGCGGTTGTTCAGGAAAACGATGCGGCGGGTTTTCGGGAATGGCAGGTTGCTATCCAGGGCGCGGTTGTAGATCGCGTACTGGCGGAGGATCTCGCGGTAATCGGGGTTGGTGGTGTCGAGCCAGGAACTCTTGGCGGGCAGGCCGCCGCCCCAGCCGAGCGAGAGCAGGCAGGCGCCTCGTTCGCGCGCCTCGGCCAGGCGCTGCTCCAAGGCTTGCAAGCTCTGGTCCAGCAGGCCCATGCCGGCCCACGATGCGTACTGGCGCTGCAAGGTGAGCAGGCCGGCGGCGTAAACGTTAGCGGCCTCGAAAAAGCGGGTGCGGTTCAACGATTCCGGCCAGCGCACGCTGCGGCGCACTTCGGGCGAGAGCAGAAAATGGTTCTCGTCCCAGCGGCCTTCGAATACCGTACCGGGCGCAGCCATTTCGGCAAACGCCGGTGTGCTCTCTTCGGGACGCGCGCCATCCACAGCGCCGCGCGGGCTCTGCTTCCATCCCAAAACCAGGCCGCCCGCGCGCGGTTGCAGGGTAGAGGTGCGCAGCAGGTAGACTTTGAACGCCTCTGAGGCGACGGTGGCCGAATCGCCCGCGCTCACGAAACGCATGCGATTGGAGCCGCTCGAGCCGAGCGCCTGTTCCTCCACGCTCTCCGCCGGCCGGCGCGGGGGGCGCTCGGTCTTCACTCTTGCCGCGAGGTCCTGCAGCATGCCGTCGCGCCAGTTGGCGAACAGCATGCCGGTACGCAGCGCTCCCTTGATGGCCGCGCCGGGCAGGTATGGCCCGGAAGCTCCGGCGGCGAACGTTGGTATGTGCAGGCTCTCGCCGGCAGCGCGGTTCCAGTACGCTGAGTAAGCGGCATTTTCGAACGGAATGCGACGGCCGGCGAAATTCTGCGCGAAGCCGCCCCAGGAGGCGAACTCGAGCTTGTCGGCTTTCTTGAGCTGCGCCAGGTAGCCTTCCAGGCGCGGCCCTTTAGCCAGCAGGCGGAAGATGCGCCACTGGTCGAGCACGTTGACGTGGTCCTTCCAGACCATATAGTCGATGGGGCTCAGCTTGCGGCCGTCCCCGACCAGGAGCGGCGTCAGACATGTGAGGCGGTATCGCATCAACTCACCTCGGGAAGCGGGACGGAGACCGCGAAGCCGGCGCGGAAGACGGGGTGCGGAAAGCCGCCGGGCGCCACGTCGGGTGCGGCGCCGCACGGCGCGGCCGGGGCATAGATCACCGATCCTTCGCCGACCATCTGCAGGGTTTTCTTCAACTCGCCCGATCCCGCCGGGCTGTCGACGCGGCCGCCGCGCTCGACCAGCCAGTAATTGCCGCGCGACCAATCCACCGCATCCTGCTCGGCGGGCGCGAATAACGAGAGCAGCCAATGGGCTCTGGGGCCGGCCTCGAAGACGGCTTCTTCTTCGGGCATGGCCTCGGGTACAGGTTCTTCTGCAACGGGCTCTTCGGCAACTTCGACGGGCTCCTCCAATTCGAGCACGCCGACAGCGGATTCGGTCTCGCGCGCTGTGCAAGTGGGCGCGGCTGCGGTGTCGAGAAAGGTGCTGCCGTCGGGGGTCTCGGGCTGCGCCGGGGCATCGGGCTGGGCGCCGATGGCGTCCGGGCCACTGACTTCATTCGTCTCTTCGGGCGCGGGCGTGAGCGGCTCCTCAGGTTGGCAGGCGGAATCCGGAACGGACCCGAGAGCCGGGGCGCCTGCCCCACTGGCATCCTCGGCTGGCGGCGGAGCGGTTTCCACCGGTGTGCGGAGCGGTCCCGCGGGCGGCAAGATCATTTCCGGCAAGGTGCCTTCGGTAAACTCCGGTGCTTCGGACCGGCCCCAGCCGCGAGAACGCTCGCCTCCAAAGCCGCTATCGGCGAGCAGGCGGAAGGCGGTCTTCACCGGATCGCCCCAGCGCTCCCACGCCAACTCGTGACGGAACGCCGCCACCAGCCAGAGTCCGGCGCCGGCGCGAAATTCCAGGCAAGCCATCGAATGGCGCTCACTGGCGCCGCTGAAGCGGTCCACCGCGGCGCTCCATCGCACGGCGGAGCGGAAGGGGCCTGACCGGCCGGATGGCACGAGGCACTCGCTGGGGCCATCCACGCTCCAGGCGTCTTCATCGGGCCGTTCGCCGGCCACCAGCGATTGCACCACGGTAAGCGGTACGAAGCGGGCGCTTTTCCAGCGCACGCGCGCGCCCATCAGCGCCGGCGAGCGCGGCGGCCAGATGGTCCGCGGCGGCACCACGAAGCCAATTTCATCCAGAAAGGGGAAACAGGAACTGAAGGAAACGGCGGGCTCGGCGGAGCGCGCGGTCGCGTCCAGCCACTCTTCGAACATGCCCAGGCGCGCCATCGCGGCCGTCACCGCCGCGTAAACCGAATCGCTGTGGTAGATGGAGTCGACCCGGTTACGGGCGCCCGAATCGGGCCCGATGCGCCACGGCCCGGCCGGCCGCAGCCTGACGACCAGCCCCGGCGTCATGACTCCTCGCGCAGGAAGGAGAAGGCCGATTCGGCAACCGCCGCCTGGATCACACCCAGGTCGGCGCCCGCCGCGATTTCTTTTTCCGCCGCGCCCTTGGCGTAATAGTCGCGGCCGCGCCATACCAGACGAAGTTTGTGGAAGGAAACGCGTCCGCTGCCGCGCGAACCGCCGCCGCCGAGCGCATCGTCCTCGAGCAGCCGCAGCCCTTCCAGCACGCGCAGAAACAGCGGGCCGTCGGCCTCGCAGAGCACGTCCATCACCAGCCGCGCCTGGAAGCGCGCTCCGGCGGGCACCCGCTCAATGGTGCGCGGGTTGGCCTGGGAGGTGATGCGGTCGATCGCGTTCTCATTCTTGACTTCGGTCAGCTCATCGTCCAGATTCTCGCGCATCTGCGGCGTGATGCTTTCCACGTCGAGCGGCGCGTCGAACACGGCCAGCCGCGCGGGGGTGGCCTGGGTGGTCTCAAGCGTCTCGCCTTGCACACGCTCCATGCGGCCCGGGCTGCGCCCGAACAGGAGGCAAATATCGTCGTCGGGGCGGTCGCTCTGGTGGATGCGCACTTCCTGGCCCTTGCGGCGCGACAGGTACACCAGCTCGGCGGGAACGGCCAGGCCGGAGCTTTGCTCGAGCAGCGAGCGGATCTTGCCGCGCAGCGAGCTGCCCGGCACGTACGGCCTGCCGAACGCGTCTTTCGCCACCGGATTATCGGACCCGCCGATTTCGAGCGAACCCTTGCCCGCACCGACGTGCAGGCCGGTTTCGCAGGTCATTTCCGCATCCAGGATCAGCTTGCCGATGAGTTTCAACTCGGTTTGGGAAGTGTGTGCGCTCATGCTTTACTCGTTGTAGGCCACGATGGCCTCGAAAAGGTCCTTGAACCGTTCGTAACCCTTGGTATCGTTCTTGCGCGTCACCTGGAGCAGGAGTTTTTCCAACTGGTCGAGGCTGCGCAAGCCGTGGCGCGCGATGGTGTAGGCCAGGCGCGCGCGCAGCATCACGAATTCGTGCTGGCGGCCGCTTTCCGGCGCGCGCACGGCGCGGCGGACCGCGCCATAGAGGCGGCGCAACTGGCTCTTGGTGCCGGAGTCCATGTCGCGCATGCGGCTGACGACGGCGTGCGCCTGGTTATCCAGGTACAGGCTGTCGTGGATGAGCTTCTCGAGCTCGATTTCGGGCGGGGCTTCGAATCGCCCTCGGTCGGGACCCCGGCGCTCTCCGCGGTCTCCTCGATCGGGACGCGGCCCGCGATCGCCCTGCGGCGGGCGCCCTTCCCGCGGTGGGCGTGGCTCCCGGTTCCGCTGTTCGTTCTCTTGTGTCATGTGCTAAACCTCGGTCACCAATCTGGCCCACTCTAGGGCCACCAGCCCGGCGGGCCGCAGCTTCACTTCGGCGGATTTCCGGCCCGTCATTTCGTTAATCAAGTGGGTGCGCAGCTTTTGAAACTCGCGGTCGCGCGTGCCGCTCAGGATGCGGTTGAAGCGCCGCTGGAAACGCCAGGTGCGCTGCGTTTCCGCCTGACCCGCCGGCCCATCGGCATATGCTTCATGCCGGTAGAAACTGCGCAACTGGTAAAGGAACTGCCGCGACATGCGAAAATCGTGAACCAGGCGCGTTACGGTGTCTTTGAGCTCCGCCGCATCCGCCAGGTGGCGCCATTCGAGGATGCGACCCAGCACATAGATGCAATCCTTGTCGGCCGATTTCGCCAGGTCCAGATTGCGCCCTGCGTCCTCGTACGCGGCCGCCAGCGGATAGTGAGGCTCCGGCGCCAGGGCAATCGCCATGGAGATGGTCTTGCCTTCCGGCCCCGGGTACTCCTTCAAATTCTCTTCGGTGAAACGGTGGAACAGCCGCTGCACTTCGCGCGCCAGCGCGATCAGCGCGTCCCAGGCTCCGTAGACGGCGAAATCGTCGCCGCCGCAATAGAGGATGCTGACCTTGCGCCAGAACTCCGGCATGGAGCACAGCACTTCCAACTCGCCGGCGAAGAACTGCTTGTAGAGCACGGAAAGCGGCACGTGTTCTTCAATGGAATTGACCCGCCGCAGGCGGAGACCGAAATTGTCGACGTCGCCGCGCAGCACGCCCCAGATGGCGCGCCCCTGCGAACGCCGCGCCAGCGCCTGCACGGGCGCGGCCTGCTTGGCGTCATCGCTGGGCGCCGCGTGGCGCGCCAGGAGAATGGCGTCGGGCGAAAGATTGGCGGTCAGGCTCCAGGTGTGTTTCGCGCCCTCCACCAACACTCTCCCCGGCGACTCGGGAGACCAGCCGGCCTGCTTCGCTTCCCGCACCTTGGTTCCCAGTTCCTTGGCGAAGTAGACATCGGCCGCGGCATTCGGGACCGGCGTGGAAGGCTGGAACGCGCCCGCGCCGAAGTCCGCCAGCGGCCGGTTGCGCTGTCTGTCCAGTTCCTCGTTCAACCGGCGGCGGATCACCGCCCAGTCACCGAGATTGTCGGTCACGCCCCAAATCAGCTTCACGTGCCCGGAGCTCAAGTCGGCCATCTGCTGCGCCGCCGCCAGCAGGAAGCTCTCCGCGGTTTCGCGCGCCGCGCCCGGCAGCACGAGCAGGAACTGGCCGCCACCGCTCGATCCCAAAAGGATGCGCGCCAGGCCGAGTTCGGCCAGCAGCGCGCGCGGCAAGACTTCGCTGAGCAGCGTAATCCACTGCGACCGCCCAACCAGCAAATCCTCACCCGCAGAGCGCGCGGGCCGCGTCTCGGCGGCAGCCGCCGAGAGAAACGCTTCCGTACCCAGGATTTTGCCTTGGAGCAGGATTTGTTCGGCCATGAAAGGTGCTCTAAGCCTTGAGAAAGACTAACTGTAGCACAGAAACCTGAGAGTGACGGCGGGCTCGCTTCACTCTGGTTTTATGTCCCGTGTTCGTGTCCTGGCAGTGCTGACGATGCTCGCCGCTGCCGCCGGCGCACAGACTGTGCGCTCCTCGGCCAAGGTAACCGCCATCCATCCCAGAGCCGCGGCGCCGGCCGCGCAACCGCGTCTTTCCGACGCACAACTCGAAGCCAACATTCGCGCCAGGTTCGCCAAGTCGCAGAAGATATCCCAAGACCGTTTTCAGGTGCGCGTGCAAGGCGGCGTAGCTACCATCGAAGGCAAAACCGGCGTGATGCAGCACAAGGGCAGCGCCACGCGCATGGCCAAAGCCGCCGGCGCGCTGGCCGTCAACAACCGCATCCAGCTCAGCGATGCGGCAAAACAAAAGGCGGCGGCCAATCTGGCAACCGGCCGTCGCCGCGCGCAGATCAAGCGCGGCGACTCACGCGACTCGCGCAGCGACCCGCGCCAGCCCCATTGACTGGCTGCCCAAGGCAAGAAGCATTCGACTAGAAGGCCCCACGCGCGCACTGCGCGGGAATAATCAGCGCCACGGGAATTGCGCCGAGCCAGCGCCGTCGCGCTACGGAAACATGCCGGCGGGGCAGGCCCAATCGCGCGTCGCCGAGATCCTGAGCCGCTCCGCCTCGGCTGGCCGGCCGGTCTTGAAATAGAAATCCACGACATTCCGCGCAGCCGTGCACGACGTGTTCTCCACAAGCGGGCACTTGACGTTCAAGGCCAGGCGATTCCCGGCCGCCTCGACCGCGCAGCCATTCGGATCGATTTTTCGGTAGATTTGGACCAACTGCGAAACAAAGGAGCGTTGGCCCGGAGCCAGAATGAGTCCTTCGTGCAGCGCGACGGTGGCTTGCCGGTCGTCTCCCAGCGCGCGATACGCATTGGCCAGCTCTTCGGAAAAAGCCGGCTGCGGGCTGAGCAACCGGCCGTATTCCAGGGGGTCCAGCGCTTGCCGGGGTTGCGAGAGGCGCAAATAGACCCGCCCCAAGTCCAGGTACAAATTCGGTGACGGGCTATCGTACGGCAGGGCCTTGCCGCGCAAGCGGTTGCGGCGGCGCAATTCCGCACTCAACGCAAGATCGACTCTTCTGGCACGCAGAAGAGCGGTCAGCGCCTTTTGATACCAGAAGCCGCCCGCGCCCGTCGCCGCCATGTCGCCTCGCGTGCGGTACCAGTAACCGGCGGTCGCCCAGGGCAGCGGGATGCTGCGGTCGTCGGGCACGGGGTCGATGATGGCCAGGCTGCTGTTCAGCTCCCGGTCGACCGCCTCCGGGCTCGATGTCTCGCCGTTCATCGCCGAAGCTGCCACTCCGAGGTGGGTCATGTAGCTGCCCGGCGCAGCTTTGACAGCGCTGGCCCACAGGCTCGGCTCATCCCGCCAGTCGAAGTTGCGCGCATAGGTTCGGACGGCGAACAACGCGCACGCCACGCCGATGATGGCCCACGGCGCCCGCCGCCCAAGATGGGTTCGAGCCGTATAACGGTCGCCGGCGCGGAACACAACCAGCACCAGAAGAGCGGCCAGCACGATGGAAGGCATGTACAAGAACCGCTCCGCCATGATAGTTCCGATCAGGATGACCAGATTTGACGTAGGAGCAAGCGCGGCGAAGAAGAAGGCAATGAAAAAGAACACGGCTGGCTTCGAGCGGTACCAGACGATCGCGGCCGCTGCCGCAGCCGCACATCCGGCAAGGGCGGCCAGCGCCAGCCACCCCTCGCCGCCATGGAAGCGCCAGTCGCAGAGGGGAACCTGGTTGTAGGAGTAATCGCAGGACAACCGTCCCGGCCACAGCCAGAGTCCCACGAATTTGCCGATGACCTTTATGGCGGTCAGCCGCGCGGTCCAGAAGTCAGTGCCGACCAGTGGGTTCTGAACGAACGCGAAGCTCCCCGCTTCGGTTTCGTACGATGCGGCAATCATCTTCGCACGCAGGTAGAAATACGCCAGAAACGGCACTGCCACCGCGAGGTACCCGGTCAAACGGGCCCGCCAGGGCGCGGCGCGCCGGTGCGCCACGTCGTAAATCAGCATCGCCGCCGGCAAGACCACGGCAGTCTCTTTGGAAAAAAGGCCGATAGCGGCACTCATTGCCAGGGCTACAAGCCAGGCGCCTCTGCGCCCACCCGACGCTAAGGTTGCCTTTACATGGCACAGCAGCCCGGCGAGCGTGCCGAAAGCCGCCAGGAGATCCGCGCGGCCCACCACGTTGGTAACGGATTCGGTAAGAACCGGGTGCAAGCCCCAGACCGCTGCCAGCGCAATTGCCAGCCGGAACTCCCCGAGCAACAGCAGTCCCAGCAGGTACACCAGCAGCATGTTGGCGGCGTGCAGCGCAAAATTGACCCAATGGTAACTAGCTGGATTCGGACCGCTGCCGAGGACGGCGTAATTGAATAGATACGAGATTTTGGTCAGCGGCCGGCAAAGCCCGTTGGTTTTGTTGGCATACCAGTAGTCTTGCGTCACGAGCGCCTTCAGATTCGCGGACGTGGCTGACCATACCCGGCTGTCCTGGACGATCGCTGAATTGCTATCGAAGATGAGGCCGTTGTCGAATGAGTTCGAATATGCGATCAGGGCAACCAGCCACAGCAACAACATCGGCAACACATGGAGCCGCCACTTCGATCCAGCCTTTTCAGCCCCTAGGTGCCGGGCGGCTGTCATCCGCTTCGTGCGAGTGGGCCGTTTTGCGCGAGCCTTACTCATTCGGGCATCCAAACCTCCAAGGATAGCTCCGAGATGAGCGTGAGACTTTGGATGCGGACGCAGGCCGTCTCAGCCGCTCATTGCCGCTCGAGCATGCGCCGGCGAACGTTCCTCTATTACTGAAGGAGTGCCTACCCTTGTTGGGGTTTCTTGCGGGACGGGGCTTTGGCGAAGTACAGGTTGACGGCCCGATCGATGTTGGCGCGGGTGAGGCGCACGGCGCGGCCTTCGTACTCGGCGATTGCCTTCACCAGTTTGAGAATGTCCATCGGGTAGCAGGCGCGCAGCGTAGTGGCGCCGGCGGCAATGCAGCGCTCGCGCATGTACTCGGCGCAGCCCGTTTCGGCGGGTACACTGTGGACGGTGATGACCTGCTTGACGATCAAGTCGAAAATCTCGTCGCTGACGTCTTCCACCAGCACCTTGGTCTGGATGCGGCGCAGGAAGGCCTCGTCGGCCAGGTCGGCCGGGTCCAGGTTGGTCGAGAAAACCACCATCAGCTCGAACGGCACTTGGAACTTCATGCCCGAGGCGAGGGTGAGATAGTCGACACGGCGGTCCAGCGGAACAATCCAGCGATTGAGCAACTGCTGCGGAGAAAGCACCTGGCGCCCAAAATCATCGACCACCAGGATGCCGTTGTTGGCCTTCATCTGGCACGGCGCGATGAACACGTGAGTGGACTCATCGAGGCGCAGTTCCAGCATTGCGGCCGAAAGCTCGCCGCCCATGGTGATGCAAGGGCGATGGCAGATCACCCACCGCGGGTCGAGAAACTCGTCTTCCGCTTCGATCTGCCGGTGCACGATGGGGTCGAAGACGGCAATGATGTGCCCGTCCACCTCCACCGCGTAAGGAACGATGATGGTGTCCTGGTAAATTCGCAGAATGCGCTCGGCGATACTGGTTTTGCCGCTGCCCGTTCCGCCATACAGAAATAGCGACTGGTGCCCGATGAGCGACGGGCCCAGTTGATCCAGCAACGAATCCGGCATCACCAGGTCGTGAAACGCCCGGCGCAGGCTGTCGCGGCTGAGACGCAGTTTGGCATCCTGTCCTCTGACCACTTCGTGGTACTGCTGGATCGAGACCGGAGCCGGTCCGACGTACTGGCAGACCTCGCTGCGAGCCGTGGCCAAATGCCGGCCCGCGCCGGTCAGGGTGAACGAGTAGTCGTTGCCGACCATCCCCTTCACTTCCAGCAACTGCTGCTGCCGGAAATCGTGGAACAGGGTTTCGAGAACCGGGAAGGAGAGCTTCAAAGACTCGTGCAGTGCCGACAGCGTGCCGGTGCCGTGCAGCCACAGATAGCGCAAGATCAGATCGCTGACCATGGCGCGCGGGATTCCCAGATCGCCGATCCGGTCGGGCGTGGTTGGCCTCACGCGAACCTCTTCGGTGCTGGCCGCAACCGCGGTGGGCGGGGAGACCGTCAGGGGTTTCGGTGGGGCGGCCGGCTTGCTCGCTGGCTTCGGGACGCCTCGCGATTCCAAAATGATGAGATTGGGGTTAGTAGAAGCTCCGAGGCTTTCCAGGCTCATGACACTGGCAATATACACTGCAACTCCGGGACCTAACCAGGATGGCGTTGGTTAGCCGGAATGCTATGGCCAAGGGTAGCCCCAATGTCTGCTCAGAGCGAACAACGGTTATACTACTTTCGTTAATCTCAGCCTCTGGGACCAACGGACAACGTTGGAAACACAGGTTTTGTCGCATAATGAGAGGGACCTAAGGGGGGCGGGATGCGGCAGGGGATCGGCCGATCGAGCACGAGGGTCTCGAATGTGTGGCGAATAGTGCGTCGCGGCTTGCCGGTTTTTCTGGCGGTCAGCGGTTGCGGGTTCGCCCAAATTGCGGATCGCAATATCAACATGGTGTCCGGTACCACTTGGCCGGACGGGGACCCGTTCCTGCAGCGTCAGAACGAACCCTCCATGGCCGCTTCCTCCCGGAACCCGCGCCACCTGCTGGCCGGCGCCAACGATTACCGCACGGTGGACCTGCCGGGGTTGCCGAACGGCGAAACCGGCGATGCCTGGCTGGGGGTCTTCCAGTCCTACGACGGCGGCCAGACGTGGACTAGCACGGTGCATCCGGGATGCCGGCAGAATGTGCCGCAGTGCGCGGGCGCTCCGGCGCTGGCTGGATTCACGGCTGCGGCCGACCCGGTAGTGCGCGCCGGCGCGAACGGGATGTTTTATTACAGCGGCATCGCTTTCACGCGTAGCGCCAATTCCGCCAGCGTGGTGTTCGTCTCCCGCTTCATCGACAACAACAACACCGAAAAGGGCAACTCCATTCAGTACATCGACACGACACCGGTGGCCTCGGTGTCCGGCAGCGTATTTGTCGACAAGCCCTGGCTGGCGGTCGACGTGCCGCGCGCCGGCAGCCGGGGCTGCCCGATCAACGCCCCCCAGCCGGGCGGCGGCACACAGTCGGTTTCCGTCACATCGGGCAACCTCTATGTCGGCTACACCACTTTTGCCAATGACAGCCTGCCGCCGGCGCAAATCCAGTTTTCGCGCTCGCAGGATTGCGGCGCGACCTGGAGCAAGCCGGTTCCGCTTTCCGACGACACCGTGAACCAGGGCGCCAATATCGCCATCGATCCCGTGAGCGGCACGGTTTACGTGGCCTGGCGCCGCTTCCAGAACGGGGCGCTGAGCGACGCCATCCTGGTGACGCAATCCACCGACGGGGGCCAGACTTTCAGCCCGCCGGTGGTGGTGGCCAATATCAATCCGTTCGATCAGGGCACCACCGATTTCAGCTTCCGCAGCAACGACTATCCCACCATGGCGGTGGACGGCACCGGGCGGATTTACATAGCGTGGTCGCAGCGCAGCGCCGGCCAGCCTGCCTCGGGCGGCGATGCGCGCGTGGTGCTGGCGACTTCGCACGACGGCGTCAACTGGAGCGCGCCCATGCCGGTCGACGATTTCGCCGGACGCGGCCACCAATACATGCCCGCGATGACGTTCGGCGGCGGCCAGCTCATGGTCATCTTTTACGACTTGCGCGAGGACTCGACGGTGGGCAACTTCACTCCCCTCGGCGGCGGCTTGTACTCGGAAACGCGCATGCTGGCGGGAGACCTGGCCACCACACCGCCGCATCCAGAGAAGGTCTTCACGCCGTATGTGATCGATGCCGCCCCCGCGGACCTGAACGAGGGCGGCCTGCTGCGCCGCCACACGGTGGATGTGTGGGGGGCGCAAGCCGCGGCGGCGGACGTCCCCAGCTTCACCGCGCTGCGCATTTCGCAATACGAGATCGGAAGCCTGCCGGGATCGGGGACGATTCAGCAGCTACAGCTCGACCCGCCCAATTTCCCCATGTTCTCGCAAGGAACGGTGCCATTTATCGGCGACTACCTGGACGTCACCGCCGTGCCCTCGATCGTGCCAGCCGCGCAGCCGGGTACGTGGCAATTCAACACCGCGCCAAACTCGGCGGCGACGTTTCAGGCGGTGTGGACCGACGACCGCGACGTGCGCCCGCCCGCCGATGGAGATTGGACCGATTACACGCCGCCGCAATCGGCCGCTATCACCGGCATCAGCGTGTTCGATCCCACTCAGGCGCAACCGGCGTGCGTGTCCGGACAAACCGGCGACCGCAATCAGAACATCTACACAGCGCGGATCACGCAAGGGCTGGTGGCGTCATCGCCGGCGAATAACAAGACGCTGGCAACGATCCAGCGCTCCTTTCCAGTGCTGGTGGAGAACTCTTCGGCGAGCGTGAAAACGTTCCGGCTGACGATTGCCGGCCAGCCCAGCGGAGGCCTGGCATCATTTTTGCAATCCTCATTGCCCGGCCTGCCCAATCCGCTAACGACGCTCGATATTACCGTGGATGCGGGCTCCAGCGCCTCGCGCATAGTTTACGTCACGGCGCCGGGCGGGAGCGCGCCGATCCCGGTGACGGTGGCGGAGATTGCGGCGCCCAGAGCCGCCAGCACCCTGGCCGGCGGCCTCGAAAGCTCGGTGCTGCTCAACCCCGATCCCACCAACCCGGGCAGCCCCGCCACCACGGACGGCGAAATCTTCAACCCCGATATCGCCAATCCGGACATTGCCAATCCCGACATCGCCAATCCGGATATAGCCAACCCGGACATCGCCAACCCCGACATCGCCAATCCCGACATCGCCAACCTGAGCGTGGCCACCCCGGACATCGCCAATCCGGAAATCGCCAACCCGGACATTGCCAACCCGGACATCGCCAATCCCGACATTGCCAACGCCGCCATCAGCGATTCCAACGCAACGATTTCCAACCAGGGAAACTCGACAGCGACTTACAACGTGCACTTCCTGTTGGCGCAGGCGCCGGCCGCCAGCGTGAGCACGCAATTGATTGTGGAGAACATTTACCGGACGCCGGTGGCCAACGGCTGCCAATTGACGGAGCAGCCAACGCCCATCGTGATTGCCAACACGCCGAATCCGCCGCTGGTGTCGCAGCAAAACCTGGCGCAGACGGCGCTGGGCCGGCAATTGGCGGCGCTGGTGAGGGGCAAACGCGGAGCCGCGCCGGGGCCGCGAGACGTCACCGACATCACCGACGGCACGGCCGGAAACACCACCATCACGCTGCCGCCGGGGCAGACCGTTCAGTTGACCTTGCGTTTCTTCAACGCCGACAAGACGCAGCCGCTGGGCCTCGATCCCTTACAGGACGTGAACACGATCGTGATTTCGCAGGCCGTCAATACGGGCGGCTCGCTGCCCAGTTTCGCCGCCACGCATCTGTTCGCGGCCAGCGGCAACCTGCCCGCCGGCATGGTGGGCGCGGCATACGCGGCTGCGCTGGCCGCAGCGGGAGGCACGGCGCCGTACACGTTCACGCTGGCTTCCGGCTCGCTTCCCGGCGGGCTCAGTTTGAGCCCGGACGGCGCCATTTCCGGCACCCTCGGCGGGCAGCCGGGTAATTACTCCTTCAGCGTGCAGGTAACCGACAGCGCGACTCCTCCTTCAAAGCCCTTTAGCGAAAGCCTGAGCATTTACGTGGTGCCGACGGCGGCGCTGGCGGTGACCAGCGTCTCGCTGGGCGGCGTGGAAGGTTCGACCCAAACCGAAGGCGCCGCGGTTACGGTTACGGCGGTGGTGCAGAATATGGGAGGGCTGGCGGACAACGTGGCCCTGGTGGCCGGCCCGCAATCGAGCGGTGAAGCCGGAGCCAGTTGCGAAACGCCCGACCCGCCCACAGCGTCGATTCCGGCCGGCGGCAGCCAGACGTTCGTGTTCTACTGCGGCCCGCTGATAGGCCGCGGCCCGCTGGCGTTCCTGGTGAGCGGAACGGCCGTCGACGATGCCACAGGTGCGAAAGTGCCGGTTGCCGGGGGCGTCTCCGGCGCAATTACGGTGAGCCCGCCGCTGCCCGTGGAAACCGTGACCGCCACCGTGGGAGGTTTGGCGTACGTTTCAGGCGCCTGGACGAATCAGAACGTGGTGGTGACGTTCACCTGTTCGCCCGCCACCGGCCCGAGCACTTCAACCGCGGAGACGGTTTCCACGGAAGGACGGAACCAATCCGTCAGCTTGCCGTGCAGCGATTCCTTTGGCGATACGACCACTGCATCGTTCGGCGGGATCGATATCGACCGCACGCCGCCGGTGATTCAGTTCTTGAGCGCCCTGCCGGTAAACGCCGCGGGCTGGAGCAATGGGCCGGTGACGGTAAGCTGGCAGTGCACGGATTCGGTCTCGGGGCCGGTGGCCCCCGTCGTCACCCAGATCGTTTCCGGCAACGGGGCGAATCTTTCGGCGACCGGCACCTGCCTCGACCTGGCAGGGAACTCGTCGTCGAACACGCACGCAGGCATCAACATGGACACCACGCCGCCGGTGGTGCAATTGAGCTCGCCGCTCGGCGGATTCAGCTATCCGCTGGGATCGGTGATCACCGTCAACTACTCGTGTTCGGATGCCGGATCGGGCATTGCTTCGTGCATCGGTCCGGTCGCCAATGGCGCGACGATCACGCTGGGCACGCCGGGGACGTTCAGCTTCGCGGTGACGGCGACCGACGTGGCGGGCAACCAGGCCACGGCAACGCATACCTACCAGGTGGCGCTGCAGTAGGGAGCGGCGCGTCAGCGTGCGGCCGGGGTTCTGGCGGCGGGGATGGACCACTCGGCGGCGGCGCTGAGCACGTTCCTATCTTCGCCTGCTCCACCGCCGCGTGTTGCGGTGTGCGCTCGGGCGAAGGTCTCGGAAAATACACGTTCGCGGTGCGGAGAAGAAAAAAGCGGGCGCATTTTGGGTGATAGGGGTAAGTGCGCCCGCTGTCGTAACGGGGATTTACCTGTTCTGACGGTTCAACCCGGCGGCGTGGTTACAGGTTGCGGCCGGAATTCTCGTCTGCTCGAAAGAGTCACCCCTCGATGACTCTAAAGGGCTATTGACGCGTGCCTCCTGGCGCCGCTACGTTGCGACTCCGGGCCTGAGCTACAATTGGGCGACCATGCGATTTGCCGCCTTGATATTGGCTGTGCCGGCTGCCCTCGGGATGGCATCGCAGGCGCAGGACCAGGGCTCGGAACAGCCGGCTCCGGCTGGTTCATTGGAGAACCACGGGAAACCAATGCAGCTACCTTTTGGCTGCACGGCCGAGGACATCCGTTGGGCGGGAATGAGCTGTAGCGAAGACGATCCGTGCCCGATCTTTTTGGAACTTTCCGCCGCCGCGCACTGGGGAGAACGCACCGTGGTTTCCGGCAATATTCACAGCGAAGCCGTGACCCTGTATTCGGTCGTGCTGGCCAGCGATAACGGCGGCGAGACCTGGAGTGAAGCCCACCAACGCATCCGGGGCGCGGCCATCGATCACATCCAGTTCCTGGATTCGGGAACCGGCTGGATCAGCGGCGAGGAGCTTTCACCTCTTCCGCGGAACCCTTTCTTGCTGCTCACTGAGGATGGGGGCAAGACATGGACCGAGCAGCCCGTGCTGCGCGAATCTTCGGAAAACCCCTTTGGCGCCGTGTTGCAGTTCTTCTTCAGTTCGAGGAACTCAGGCAGCCTGATTCTGGACCGGGGCGAAGGAAGCGAGCTCGAACGGTATGCGCTGTTCCAATCGGAAACCGGCGGCCAAAGCTGGGACATCCGCCAGGAGAGCCGCAAGCCAATGCGGCTGCCAGAAAGCATCCCGGCCACTGACTGGCGCGTGCGGGTGGACGCGGCTTCGCGGTCCTATCACGTCGAGCACCGTGAGGGCGAACGCTGGAGTTCGATCGCGGCTTTCGCGGTGAAGCTGGAACCGTGCCAGCCGGCGCCGGAGCAATCGGGCCCGGAGAAGCCCTAGCCCGCCATTGTGCGCCGCTCCCGGCTTCACCGAAAATAGGGTGCAGAGGTTGCGGGAATTGCGAATCCTGCTGGTGGAAGACGATGCGCGAATGGCGGGCGTGATCGGCAAGGGACTGCGCGAACAGGCTTACGCGGTGGATGTGGCGCGCGACGGCGAGGAGGCGCTTTACCAGGCCGCGATCAACGCGTATGACGTACTGGTGCTGGACGTGTTGTTGCCGCGCAAGGATGGCAGGGCGGTGTGCCGCGAACTGCGCGCGGCCGGCACGCGCACGCCGATCCTGATGCTGACCGCGCTCGGCACGGTGGACGACCGGGTGGAGGGGCTCGACTGCGGCGCAGACGACTACCTCACCAAACCGTTCGACTTCAAGGAACTGCTGGCGCGCATCCGCGCCTTGCTGCGGCGCCCGCTGGAAGTGCGGCCGCGCGTGATCCGCGTCGCCGATCTGACGCTCGACACCGGCAGCCACGCCGCGCGCCGCGGCGGCAAAGCCATCAGCCTTACGGCCAAGGAATACGCCCTGCTCGAATTCCTGGCGCTCAATGAAAACCAGGTAGTGGGCCGCGACCGGATCGGGCAGCACGTCTGGGATGAAAGCTTCGATCCGCTCTCCAACATCATCGATGTGTACGTCAAGCGGCTGCGCGGCAAGCTGGACGCCGGTTTCGCCCGGCGGCTGATTCACACGCGCCGCGGCGAAGGCTATATGTTGAGCGCTTCGCCAGGGGCTGGCGATGAGTAGCGGGAAGGCCGGCTCGGCGGCCGTGCCGCTACACGCCATCTGGAGCAGCCTGCGGTTTCGCATCACGGCCTGGTACACGGCGTTCTTTTCGCTGCTGTTGGTGGCGTTCGCGGTCTTTCTGTACCAGGATCTGGCTCGTTCGGCGACCGGGCGACTGGGGGAAACGCTGCGCTCGGAGAGCGCCACGGCGGCCACGGTGTTCGGGGATGAGTTGGAAGAAGCGCACGGCAACGCAGGCGCAGCGGCCGGCGTAGCGCTGGCGGAGGTGCGTCTGGCGGCGGGCCATCTGGCGATATACGAGGGCGGGCGGCTGGTGGCCTCGTCCACGCCGCTATCCGCGGCGGAGCAAAGCGCGCTGCCGGCCCCTTCGGCGCGTGTGGTTGCCCTGCCGCATTTGGGCCGGTACGGCGCGCGCGCCGTTGCCACCGGATTGGATCGCAATGGCCGCCATTTCCTGTTGGTGGTGACGGCCCCGCTCGATGCCATGGCGGCAGACCTGGCGGCGGTGCGAAGCATGCTGTGGTTCGCGCTGCCGCCGTTGGTCGCGCTGGCCGCGCTGGGCGGCTGGTGGGTGGCCACGCGTAACGTGGCGCCGCTCGGCTGGATGGCCGAGCAGGCCAGCGCCATCAGCGGCAGCAACCTCGACAAGCGCTTGGAGATTGGCCGCGCCGCAAGAGAGCTCACCGTGCTGGCCGCCTCCTTCAACGAGCTGCTGGCGCGTCTCGATCGATCGTTCGATTCCATGCGCCGTTTCGTGGCCGATGCGTCGCACGAGATGCGCACGCCGCTTGCGGTCATCCGCGGCGAAGCCGATGTGGCTCTTTCCCGGGATCGAACTCCAGTCGAATACCAGGCTTCACTCGGCCTGATCCTGGATGAGTCGCGGCGGCTCTCGCGCCTGGTGGACGATTTGCTCCACTTGGCCCGCGCCGATGCCGGCCGCGTCAAGCTCCGCAGCGAGGAGTTCTATTTGAACGAGCTGCTGGCGGAATGCTGCCGGTCGCTGTACTCGTTGGCCGCCGCGCGCCAGGTTGAGCTGGAGTGCCGCACGTACGCCGACGTGGCTTTCCGCGGCGATCAGGAGCTGCTGCGCAGACTGGTGGTCAACCTGCTCGACAACGCCATCCGCTACACCCAACCGGGCGGCAAGGCGGAGGCGGCGCTGGAGATCGTCGGCCGCGATCTGCGCATCGTCATCTCCGATAACGGCCCCGGCATAGCGCCAGATGCCGCGCCGCACGTGTTCGAGCGCTTCTACCGTGCCGACAAGGCCCGTGATCGAGAAGGAGGCGGGTCCGGCCTCGGCCTCGCAATCGTCAAGTGGATCGCCGAATCGCATGGCGGCGCGGTGAGCTTCGCCAGCCAGCCGGGCGCCGGCACAACCTTTACGGTGAGCCTGCCGCGTCCGTAATCGGACCGGAACTTCGCCTTTCAGTGGGGCAGAAGTGGTGTTTGGCGGAGCCGAAGCAGGCTTGCGGAGGAAATTAGGCAGACAGCTCGATCAAAGTGCCGCGGCAGGGTGTATACTGGCGAGCAACCGGGGACCGGAATGGAAACTCCGGTATATGCAGAATTGCTTGGGGGAAAAATGAAAAAACTTCGTAGGGTTTGCCTGTTGGCAATCGGGGTCGCGGCGTGCGTCGCCGCGCAAGACATTACAGCAACCATTGGCGGCACGGTTCTCGACGCGAGCGGCGCCGCCGTGGCGAACGCCAAAGTGACGATCACGAATACCGACCGCAACCTGGTGGAGCGTGAAATCACAACCGACACATTGGGCATCTATTCGGCCCCGCTGCTGCCGATCGGCAGCTACTCCGTCAAAGTGGAGGCCAAAGGGTTCAAGACGGAAGACCGGACCGGTATCGTCCTGAACGTAAACGACAACCTAAAGATCAACGTCACTCTCCAGGTGGGTGAGATTACCCAAACTGTGGAGGTGCAGTCGCAGGCTGTAGCGGTGGAACTCGGCACGGCGGCCAATGCCAGCACCATCGACGCCACGCAGGTGCGGGAACTGCCGCTGGCCACGCGCAATTACGAGCAACTGGTGCCGCTGATGCCGGGCGTCACGGCCAATGCCACCGACGAACTTTACATTGGCAACTCGGCGCCGGCGGGGACGGCGGCCACGCTGCCCTATTCGGTGAACGGCAACCGCAATTCGGCCAACAATTGGACCGTCGATGGTGCCGACAACGTGGACCGCGGCAGCAACCTGACGCTAATGACCTTCCCGAGCATCGACTCGATCGCCGAATTCAAAGTAGAGCGCAGCCTCTACACGGCCGATACGGGCCGTGCCGGCGGCGCGCAGATCAACGTGGTGTCCAAGAGCGGCACTGCCCAGTTCCATGGCGACTTGTACGAGTTCGTCCGCAACAACGACTTCGCCGCCAACAACTGGATCAATAACGCCGAAAAAGTGGTGGTGAACGGCTCGGTGCAGGTGCCGCCATTGCGCTGGAACGATTTTGGCGGGACCATCGGCGGCCCGGTGCCGCTCGGCCCCAAGGACAAGCGCAAGACCTTCTTCTTCTTCTCCGAAGAAGCGCGGCGCATCATCACCTACACCACGTTCAATCCGGTTCTGCCGACCGCGGCGATGCTACAGGGCACGTTTTCGCAGCCGGTCTGCATCTCCTACACGACTTCCTGCCAAACCACGGCCACGCAGATTCCGGCCACTTCGATCAATCCGATTGCGTCCGAGTACATCAAGGATATTTACGGCAAAATTGCGCTTTCGGCGACCAACTCGGTGGCGGCAACCAGTTCCGAATTCTTCGGACAGCGCAACCTCTACAACAGCACGCAGGAGATTGCGCGCGTCGACCACACCTTCAACGAGAAGCTCTCGGTGTGGGGCAAGTTCGAGAACGACAGCATTCCCACCACCGAGCCGGGCGGCCTCTTCACGGGCTCGACGATTCCGGGCCTGGCGACCACCAGCACCAACTCGCCGGGACGGGCCTACGTGGCTCATGCCGTTTACACTTTCAGTTCGAACCTGCTGAACGACGCCAGTTTCAACTTTACGCAGAGCGCGATCCATTCCACGCCGGAAGGGCTTTCGGCCAAGGTGAACAGTCCCGACATCAACCCTCCGGAGCCATACAAGGACACGCAAGGCGTGATTCCAAGCGTGGCTATGACCAGCGGCTCGAGCATTGTGGGCTACGGTCCGTACAACGAATTCAACAAGAACTACAACATTTACGACAGCGTGACGTGGATCCGCGGGCGGCACACGATGAGATTCGGTGTCAGCGTGAACCGTTACAACAAGACGGAAAATGCCGCCAGCGATCAGGGAACGTTCTCTTTTTCCAACACGGGCGCCCCATCCGGCACGTCGGCGTTCCAACAGTCGTTCGCCAATTTCCTGCTGGGCAACGTCGCCAGTTTCACCCAACCGTCGACCGATATTACGCCCAATCTCTGGGCGTGGCAGGATGAGGCCTGGGCCCAGGACGATTTCAAACTGAGCCCGCGGCTCACTCTATCCGCCGGCGTGCGCTGGTCGTATTTCGGGCAGCCCACGGACAACAACGGCGAACTCTCCAGCTTCGACCCGGCGCTTTACAATCCGTCGGCGGCGCCCAAGATCGATCCGACCTCGGGCAACATCATCGCCGGTAGCGTGACGCTGCCGTACACCAACGGGATCATCGTCGGCGGGCAGAACTCGCCGTGGGGCTCGAAGATCGCGCCGGATCAGTACAAGAACTTCGCTCCGCGCCTCGGCGTGGCCTGGGATCCGATCGGCGACGGCAAGACGTCGGTGCGCGCTGGCTACGGCATATATTACGACTCGGGCCTGTTCGGGACCTACGAGCAGTCCATCTTCCAGAATCCGCCGTTTGTATCGAGTGCGACGCTCAGCAACGCGCCCTTCAACAACATCATGGCGGGCGCGCCTCCGGGGACGGTTTCGACCGTGTATGCCCGCGCCACGCAGCTTCCCAACCTGATCCCGTACGTGCAGCAATGGAGCGTCGACATCCAGCGCCAGTTGCCGAAGGACATAGGGATGGACGTGGGCTACTCCGGTTCGAAGGGAACCCACCTGATCGGCATCGTCGATCTGGACCAGGCGCCTCCGGGCGCCGCGCTGACCGCCGGCTTGCACGCGGCCAACGGCAACACGATCTTCACCACGGCTGACGATCCGCACATCAACGCGGTGCGGCCCTACCTGGGCTACAACGCCATCAATGCCATAGAATCGGCGTTCGATTCCAACTACAACGCGCTGCTGGTGAGTATCAGGAAACAGTTTGGCTCGGCGGGCCTGATCGGTTTCTCCTACACATATTCGAAGAACCTGACGGACAACGCGTCCGACCGTTCCAACGCGCCCCAGAGCAGCTACAACTATCACGAGGGCGAATACGGTCCGGCGACGCTCGACCGGCAACAAGTGCTCAACATCAACTACGTGTACGAGCTTCCCATCTTCAAGAGCAGCCACGGAGCCCTAGCTTATGCCCTGAAGGGCTGGGAGCTGTCGGGAATTCTGAGCATGTACACGGGCTCGCCCTTCACGGTGACCACTTCGAGCGTCGACCCCGCCGGTCTCGGCCTGCTGGGCAACAGCGCGTCGAGCTCGCGGCCCGACATGCTCTGCGATCCCAACGCCAATGCACCGGACCTCGCCCCCGGCTTCACAGGGCCTGGGCTGCCGACCTGGTTCAATACCGCTTGCTTCGCCGCCGTGCCGCAGGGCGCCATTCGTCCGGGCAACGCCGGCCGCGGCACGGTGCGCGGGCCCGGTTTCGGAAACCTGGACGGGGCGCTGATGAAGAACTTCTACTTCACGGAGCGCGCCAAGCTGGAACTTCGCGGCGATTTTCTCAACGCCACCAATCACGCCGACCCGAACGGGTTCGCCAGCACCAACATCACCAGTAGCTCGTTCGGCGAGATCAATTCTTACCGCGCCGCGCGGCGGATACAGATCGGGGCCCGGCTCTCGTTCTGAGGCAGTTCGATTGAAGTGACAAGTTCGATTCCAGTGACAGGGGCGGCTTTCTCGCGCGTGTAATTGCGACAGTGCGATTCGCAAAGGTCGAGCGCGGCGTAGCCGCCCCGCTTTATGGTTGATCTGCATTCCGCGCTCACCCGGCCATAGCCATAGCCACTTTCCGGTGCAATATGGCCTGATCTGAGCTCCGCCGTTTGTCCGTGACCAAGTCCAGGCGCGGACGGGTCGGCAAGTTCCGGCTTGGCGCGTACGTTCGTGTGGTGCGTCCCGCGCGCCTCGCGGCCCCGAGCGGCTGTTTGACGCCGGACGCGGGCGCCGGATATACTGGTCGCAACTATCGAATGACGATAACGAGAAACGATTACGATAATCGCTTCGAATACCACGACCTTTACTCGGGCCTGATCCGTCTCCACATTCTCCATCATGCCGTCGAAGGGCCGATCTTCGGACTCGAGATGGCCGACGAACTGGCGCGGCACGGTTATCGGATCAGCCTGGGAACCCTTTATCCCCTTCTGCACGGCCTGGAAAAGAAGGGATACCTGCGGTCGGTGGAGAAGCGCCAAGGGCAGTCGATTCGCAAGGTCTATCGGGCTACTCCTCTCGGCAGAAAGGCCCTTAAGGCGATGAAGGTAAAAGTGGGCGAGTTGTTTGGAGAGCTGATTGAAGCGAAATAGCCGGATATGCCAGCTCGCAGCGGTAAGGGCATGCCGGGCGCTTGCGGTGCTGGTGTGCGCTTCCACGGCTGCGCTGGCCGGCCCTCCGTTTCAGACGGACGATCCGGAGCCAATCGACTACCAACATTACGAGTTCTATATGTTCGCAGCTTCGGACGGCACCTCGGTGGAAACCGACACGGTCGGCCCCGCCTGGGAGTTCAATTGGGGACCGCTTCCCAATGTTCACCTCCACATCATCGTTCCGGCCGCAGCGATTTTTCCGGCAAACAATCCCGCTTTGGCGCCCGCCGGAACCGGTCCGCGAGCGTTCGGTGTAGGCGACATCGAGCTGGGGATCAAGTACCGGTTTGTGCAGGAATCCAAGCATCGTCCCATGGTCGGCACGTTTACCATGTTCGAGATGCCGAGCGGCAACGCTGCCAAAGGCCTGGGAGTCGGCTCGACTTGGTATAAGGTCCCGCTCTGGGTGCAGAAAAGCTTTGGCCCATGGACGACTTATGGGGGCGGCGGAGCGACTGTGGTGAATGCGCCCGGCTATCGCAACTATCCCTTCGCCGGCTGGCTGGTTCAACGGGACTTGGGCAAGAAGTGGACGCTGGGAACCGAAGTCTTTTACCACGGGCCGGAAGGACTGGCGACAGCGCAGACGAGGCCGGCAACCCTGGTCGATGTCGGCGGTTACTACAAATTCCGCGATCCCGGATTTCAGTTGCTGTTCTGCTACGGCCATACTGCCATAGGGCAAACCGAAAACTACGCCTACCTCGGTCTCTATTGGACTTGGGGAAAGGGCGGCAAGCCTGGTGATAGCGATAAGCCCGCGGGCACCGCATTCAACGGCATGGCTCCTCCGGGCATGATGGGACGCCCATAGCGCCGGCGTTCCCGCGAAGGGAGATGCAATGAATATCACGGCCAGCGACGCAATCCTTCTTGCGCATGCCACATTCGGCGTCACCGGATGCCTGGCGGCTCTGTGGGTGTTTGTCGAGGCGCTCAACGCACAACCCGGGAACGGCGCCCGCATCCGGACGGCGGCTTTCGTGACGGCACTCTCGATGGCCGCCGCATGGCTCTGCGGCGGATATTGGTACGTTCATTTCTACCCGGCGGACAGAATACTGATTCTTAAGGGACCGTGGCCATTTGCTCACAATCTCTTCATGGAAACGAAAGAGCATCTGTTTTTGATCACCGCTATCCTGGCGTTTCTCCTGCCAGTGGCAGCTCGGGAAAAGCTGTCTTCGAACGCCGTAGCCCGTAAGCTTGTTCTTGCCGTGGCGGGATTGATCGTAATTACGGGCCTGGCGGTGGAAGGCTCGGGCGCCATTATCGAACACGGAGTGAAAGTCGCTCTGCTCCGCGGCGGTTCGAAAGGAGATCGATAATGAATTCCGTGACGGCTCCCGACTCCCCGAAGCTGACGGCCGCAACCTCCGGCTTCGTCCTGGCGGCCATCATCGTCGTGTTGTTCAATACCGCTCTCGCCTGGACGAGGGACGCGTACGCTCCCCTGAACGACTTCATGAAGTCGCTCACCGGCAATCCTTGGATCGCGCACTGTTTCGCCGATCTGATTCTTTTCGCCGGGCTGGGATTCATTCTCACCAAGACAAGGGCGGTCGAAAAGACGGATCCGAACCGCCTGATTGGAGCCCTAGTGGGAGCCGTGGCAGTCGCGGCGCTCGGGCTTGTTCTTTGGTTTGCGGTTGTTTAGGCGGGTTCCCCCGAGGGTATCGGCGGTGTCCGGTGCGCCAGGAGCATTCAGGGGCGGAGCGCAGCCGCCGGCCGCCCGCTGCCCGCGTCCGCCTTACTTCTTTTCGGTCTGCTGCTCGTGGCGGCGCTTGCGGGCTGCTTCGTGTTCGGCGCGCAGCTTGTCGTAGAGAGGCTCCTGGTCGGGGCGCAGGATGGCTTTCACTTCGGCCACCTGTTTGTCCCAAACGGCATGGCCGCGATCGTTCATTTCCTTGTGGATCTGGTCGAACTGTGCGCGGGTGTCGTCGAAGATCTGGTTGAGCTGCGCGAGTTGCGCGTCGTCCAGTTTCAGGCGCTGGCGCATGTCCTCCACCAGCCGCTTCCGCACCGCTTCCGGGTCCGCCGCGAGACCCTTGCGGAGGCCCATCACTCCGGGCGGCTGGCTATGGCCGAATACGGGAGACACCATGTAAAGCCGGTAGCCTAAGGCGCCCGATACGGCGCCACAGACGAAAATTGCCAGCAGACTTAGAAACGCAAGAAAGGGGGACTTGGGCATGGGAGTCAGTTCATCGGCCCGATTCGTTCCAATCCAGCCGCACCGGGCCTACGATTTCCGGCGTATCCAGCGCATTGGCGTCCGCCAGCGCTTCCAGATAGCTGACGGTGGTGACCGGCGTGGCGCGCGGCAGCGACACGTAGACGCCGATGGCAATGGCGACGGCCGCCGTCACCGTCACAAAGCCTCGCACCATGCGCTGAAAGGAAAACGTGAAGTTCCGCCGCGATTCGATCCGCCGCCACAGACCGGGCATGAAATTGGCGCTGGGCTCCCGATCCGGGCAGGCCGCCCGGTATGCCCGCCAGAGGGATTCCAGTTTATCGTCGCCGCCCTGCATTGGGTACATCGTTTACTTGCTCCAACGGCCTCAGCCGTTTTGCTTCTTCTGCTCCGCAGTCTCGAAGGCTTTCAGGACGCGTTGCCGCGCCCGGAACAGCCGGACCTTAAGAGCATTCTCCTTGACCCGATAGATCTTTTCAAGCTCCCGTAAGGATAGCCCTTCCACTTCCTTCATCAGCAGCAGAACGCGGTCCGCTTCGGAAACCGCGCCCAGCAGCGAATCCACGGTTTCGCGAAGCTTCTTTTGCTGCTGCTCGTCGTGCTCCACCTTGCCGCCGGCCGCCGCATCCGCCATCATAACCTGCTGCTCGGAAAGATCGGACATGCGGAACTCCGGACGCCGCCGCTGCTTGCGCAGGTAATCGTAAGCCGCGTTCACTGTCAGCCGGTACAGCCACGGTTCAAAAACCTCCGGCGCCCGCAACTGGTCGAGCGAAAAATACAGCCGCAAGAAGACTTCCTGTGCGACGTCCTCGACATCTTCCGTACGGGCGATCAAACGGCCGATCGTCCCCATGATGCGCTTCCGGTACGCCAGGACGATGTTGTTAAATGCCTCACTATCACCGTGTTGCGCGCGCCGGACCAGCTCGAACTCTACCAGCATGCCACACCGCAGCTGGCCGCTAGCTCAGTTCTCAACTTCGTTAGCATAGGCGAAAAGGCTTATCCACAGGTTACACGGTCCGCATTCGCAACGCGAGAATGGTCCCGAAGCCGGAAACGCCGGTCCGGCCGAGGCGCGCGCCCCGAGTGCGGCGAATTCACGGCGGGTATTGCCGTGTGTGCACCGCTACGAACGTTGAGTCGGGTCCGCCCGCTGGCATACCATAGGCGTGAGTGCCCACGTCGCGAATTACCGTGTTGCTGGTCGACGATCACGCCCTGGTTCGCCGCGGCTTTCGCCGCATGCTGGAGGACGACTCCGAAATTGAAGTGCTTGGCGAGGCGAGCGACGGCCACGACGCGGTGGAGGCGGCCGCGCGCCTGCATCCCGCGGTGGTGGTGATGGATTTCGCCCTGCCCAGCATGAACGGCGGCGTGGCGACGCGTCTGATCCTCAAAGACAGCCCGCAGACCGCGGTGCTGATACTCAGCATGCATGCGGAAGCCTCTTACGTGCGGACCTGCCTGGAGGCCGGAGCGCGCGGCTACCTGCTCAAGAACGCGATGGATCTGGAACTGGTGCAGGCGGTCAAACAGGTAGCCGGCGGCGCGCGCGTGCTCGATCCGCGGCTGGGCTCGATGACGGAAGCCGCCAACACGGCTCCAGCGCTGAGCACCCGCGAGCTCGAGGTGCTGCAGCTCATCGTCAACGGCAAGTCGAACAAGGATATCGCCACCGTGCTCGGCCTGAGCGCCAACACGGTGGCCGTGCACCGCGCCAATATCATGCAGACGCTGGGCATTCACAATACGGCGGAGCTGGTGGTCTACGCCATCCGCGAAGGGCTGGTGAGCATCGCGTGAAGCGGCGGTCGTTTCTGGGCGGGTTGGCTGGCCTCGCGGCGCCGTTGTTTCCCGCGGTTAGCAATGGGCTCGGCTTCCGGCTGGTGGATGTGACGGCGGCGGCAGGCATCGACTTCCATCAAAACAGCGGCGCGTTCGGGGCCAAGTATCTGCCGGAAACCATGGGCTCCGGCTGCGCGTTTTTCGATTACGATGGCGATGGCTGGCTGGACCTGCTGCTGGTGAACGGCATGGACTGGCCCGGCCACAAGCGCCGCCGCAGCACCCTCAAGCTCTACCGCAACAACCGCAACGGCACCTTCAGCGACGTCACTGAGCGCGCCGGGCTGGCGGCGGAGATGTACGGCATGGGCGTGGCCGTGGCCGACTACAACAACGACGGCTTCCCCGATGTGCTGATCACCGCGGTGGGCCAGAACCGGCTGTTCCGCAATACGGGACGCGGCCATTTCGTCGATGTCACCGAGCACGCCGGCCTGGGCGGGCGGTCGTCGTTCAGCACTTCGGCGGTGTGGTTCGATTTCGATCGCGATGGTTTCCTGGACCTGCTGGTCTGCAACTACGTCCAATGGTCGCCGGAGCGCGACGTGTTCTGCAGCGTAGATGGCCACCGCAAATCCTATTGCACTCCGGAGGCTTATCACGGCGAGACCTGCTGGCTGTTTCGCAACCGCGGCAATGGCACCTTTGAGGATGTGACGGCCAAGAGCGGCATCTTCGACAGCACCTCGAAATCGCTGGGCGTGGCGCTGTTGGATTACGACCGCGACGGCTGGCTGGACGTGCTGGTGGCCAACGACACCCAGCCCAACAAGCTCTACCACAACCTGCGCAACGGCACCTTTGAAGACGTCGCGGTGCGTGCCGGCGTCGCGTTCAGCGAGGATGGCAAAGCGCGCGCCGGAATGGGCATTGACGCCGCCGATTTCGATAACTCGGGAACCTACGGCATCGCCATCACCAACTTCGACAACGAAATGATGGCGCTCTACCGCGCCTCGCGGACGGGCGGCTATTCGGATGCGGCCATCCGGGCCGGCGTGGGGCAAGCCTCGCGCGAGAGCCTCGGCTTCGGCTGCGCTTTCCTCGATATCGATCTCGACGGCCGCCTGGACCTGGCCGCGGTGAACGGCCACATCGATGAGACCGTCCGCCACATTCGCAGAAATGTCGGCTACGCGCAGCCGCCGCACCTGTTTCACAATGACGGCCAGGATCATTTCCACGACGTGGCGGCGGAAGCCGGTGCCGGCTTTGCCTCGCCCAAGGTGGCACGTGGCCTGGCGTACGGCGATTTCGACCGCGACGGCGACCTGGACCTGCTGGTCACCACCAACCAGGGGCCCGCATACCTCTACCGCAACGACATGAGCAACGGCTTCCGCTCGCTGCGCATTCATTTGACCGGCCGAAAGTCCAACCGGGACGCCATCGGCGCCGTGGTGCGCGTGACGACCCCCGAGGGAACGCAATCGCGCATGGTCAAGACCGGCTCCAGCTACCTGTCGCAATCCGAGCTGACGCTCACCTTCGGCCTGGGGCCGCGCGACGCCGCCACGCGCCTGACCATCCAATGGCCCAGCGGCGCGGCGCAGGAATTCTCCGCCATTCGCGCCGGCGGGTACGAGTGTGAGGAAGGTCAGCCGCTCAAGCAACTGAACGGCTACTGAGCGGCTGCCAAGCCAGGCCCAACGGACGCGCGAGATCGGCGTGAGAATCGCCATGGGAGCGCAGCGGGCGGACGTGCTGTGGATGGTGCTGGCTCGCGGGCTGGGGCTTACCGCGGCCGGGATCGGCCTCGGGTTGGCCCTCAGCGCGGCGGTGATGCGGCTGCTGGCGATGTTGCTATACGGCCTGAGCCCGCTCGATCCGGTGGCGTTCGCCGTGGCATCGCTGGGATGGATGGCGACCGCAATGCTGGCCAGCTACGTGCCCGCGCGCCGAGCCATGCGGGTGGACCCGGTGGTAGCACTGCGCTGGGAATGAGCGATGAGGTGAGTTCATGATAAAAAACCGTTCCGTGCCGGCCGATGTCATACTGCCGCATATCACCTATCGGGATGTGGCCGCCGCGGTCGCCTGGTTGACGAAAGCGCTTGGCTTCACCGAGCACTACCGTTATGGTGAACCAGGCGGGCGGGTCAACGGCGCACAGATGCATCTCGGCGATGCCTGGATCATGCTGAGTAGAGCCCAACAGGGTTGGACCAGCCCCGCGCAGGCCGGCTGCGGGACGCAAAGCCTGACGGTATTCGTAGACGATGTGGATGCGCACTTCGAACGGGCGAAGGCGGCAGGCGCCAGGATCGTCGAGGATCTGCACGAGACCGAGTACGGCGAACGGCAGTACGGAGTCGAAGACCTGGAAGGCCATCACTGGCTCTTTTCGCGTCACGCCCGCGATGTAAGCCCCGAGGAATGGGGCGCGACGATCGCCGGCCGGTGAGGACGACGAGCTAAAAAGGAAAACATATGCCTCCCACCTTTGGAAACGGAAAGATCTGCTACATCGAGATTCCCGCCACTGACATTGGGTGCTCGTCGGAATTCTACGAACGGGTGTTCGGGTGGAACATCCGCCGCCGCGACGATGGCAGCGTCGCCTTTGACGACGGAGTCGGCGAAGTGAGCGGCACCTGGGTGCTCGGGCGCCCGCCCGCCGCGGAGCCAGGCTTTGTTATCTCCATCATGGTCGACAGCGCGGCCGCCACCGTCGACGCGATCGTCGCCAACGGATGCGAAATCGTGCGCCCCATCGGCGCGGACGCGCCGGAGATCACGGCGTGGTTCCGCGACCCGGGAGGTAACGTGCTCGGCATCTATCAGCACCGGGACTGAGCTGAGAGCACCGACTATCGCGTCGAGTAAGGGAGCAGGTGCGTGCTACAATAACCAAACCGGCGAGAAAAAATGGAGCGCGCCAGCAAGCTCATCCGCGGCTTGAGACTGCCCGGCGACATGATCACCGAAGGCGATCTCGCCTGCGCGGCGTGGCCGCAAGCGGTGGGCAAACGCATCGCGGCCCACACACGCGCCGCCAAGCTGGTGCGGCGGCGGCTGGTGGTGGAAGTGGAAGATCAAATCTGGCAGCGGCAGCTTTTCGTGCTGAGCTACCACATTGTGCGCAACCTGGAGCGGCAGCTTGGTCCGGACGTGGTGGAGGATCTGGAATTCCGCGTAGTGCCGCGGCGTCGCGAGCCGCAGCGCGCGGCGCAATCGGCGCCGCTCACGGCCGATGAAGCGGACTCGATCGCCGATCCCGTGCTGCGCGGCCTTTACAAAGCTTCCCGGACAAGGGCGCGGGCGTGAAGATCACCGAGCAGGAAGTGCGTTACGTTGCCGGCTTGGCCAACCTCCGCTTGAGCGACGCCGAAGTTGCCCGGTTCCGGGTGGATCTTGATCAGATTCTCGAACACATCGGCAAGTTGAACGAGCTCGACACGGGCGAAACCATTCCCATGTCTCAGGTGCTGTTCGAAACTGAAGAGACCGCCACGCTGCGGCCCGACGTCCCGGTACCGCCGCTGGGTAACCAGGCGGCGCTGGCCAATGCGCCCGAATCCGGAGCTGGTTATTTCAAGGTGCCCAAAGTGATCGAACGCTGACGGGCACAGCAACGATGTTGTTGCCTGCGCCGAGCCGTGAGATGCTAAAAAAGCGCGCCCGGAAGCGGGCGTTGGCAGGTTGAAACCTGCCCCACCTGGCAACATGGAAATCGCCTCTCTAACCATCGATGAGATTCGCGAAGGGCTCCTGACGCGCCGTTTCCGCGCCGAGGAGTTGGCCGCCGAAGCGCTGCGCTTCGCCGAAGAAGAGAATCCCAAGACCGGCGCCTACCTCCATTTTTCGCCGGAGCGCGCCATGGCCGCCGCGTGGCGGGTGGATGAAAAGATCGCCCGTGGCGAGGAACCCGGCGCACTGGCCGGCGTGCCGGTCGCGGTGAAGGACGTGATTGTCACCCGCGGCATTCGCACCACCTGCGGCTCGAAGCTGCTGGAACACTACATCCCGCCATATGACGCCACCGCCATCGTTCGCCTGGAGGAGGCCGGCGGTTTGATCCTGGGCAAGACGAACTGCGACGAGTTCGCGATGGGTTCCTCGACGGAGAATTCGGCTTTCGGGCCGGTGCGGAACCCGGTGGCGCCGGACCGCGTGCCGGGCGGCTCGAGCGGTGGCTCTGCGGCGGCGGTGGCGCAGGGCACGGCGGTGGTGGCGCTGGGTTCCGATACCGGCGGCTCAATCCGCCAGCCGGCATCGTTCTGCGGCGTCGCCGGCGTCACGCCCACCTACGGCCGCGTTTCGCGTTACGGCCTGACGGCCTTCGCCAGCTCGCTCGACCACATCGGGCCGTTCGCGCGCACGGTAAAGGACGCGGCGCGCGTGCTGGGCGTGATCGCGGGCCGCGATCCCCGCGACTCCACCTCGGCCGAAGCCCCCGTGCCGGATTACACAAAAGCTTTGGACGGCAACGTAAAAGGGCTGAAGCTTGGACTGCCCCGCGAGTATCTAAAGGATTTGAAGAGCGAATCCGGCAGCCTGATCCACCGCGGCGTGGAGGTGCTGCGACAACTCGGCTGCGAAGTGCGCGAAATCGGCCTGCCTCACACCGATTACGCCATCGCCACCTATTACATCATCGCCACCGCCGAGGCCAGCTCCAACCTGGCGCGTTACGACGGCGTGCGCTATACGTTTCGCTCCGCCGATTCGGCAACCCTGGCGGATATGTATCGCAACACACGCGGCGAAGGGTTCGGAGCCGAATGCAAGCGCCGCATCATGCTGGGGACGTACGTGCTCAGCGCCGGCTATTACGACGCTTACTACCTAAGGGCGCAGAAAGTGCGCGCACTCATAGCGGGCGATTTCCGGCAGGCGTTCGAAGAAGTGGACGCGGTGGTGGCGCCGGTCTCGCCTTTTCCCGCTTTCCGCCTGGGCGAAAAGGTGAACGATCCCCTGGCCATGTACTTATCCGATATTTTCACGATTACCGGCAGCCTGGCGGGCATACCGTGCATGAGCGTTCCGTGTGGGCGCACCGCCGAAGGCTTGCCGGTGGGGATGCAAATCTTGACGCGGCATTTCGGCGAGGCCACCATGTTCCGCATCGCCGATGCTTTTGAACGGGCCGGCGGATTGAATTGAAGCCGGGGCCGGGCATGTCCGGCCCGCGCGCACACAATCAGTAGGGGCCGGGCATGCCGGGCCCGAGGGGACAACATACTAGGAGAGGACACACTATGCCATTCACGCTTCCACCGCTGCCGTACGCGCCCGAGTCGCTCGAGCCGCACATCGATAAGATGACTATGGAGATTCACCACGGCAAGCACCACAATGCTTACGTCACCAACCTGAACAAGGCGCTGGAATCGGCGCCCTCGCTCGCCGGGAAGACCGTCGAGGAACTGCTGGCCGCCAACTGCGCGATAGTTCCGGAAAACATCCGCACCGCCGTGCGCAACAACGGCGGCGGGCATATCAACCACTCGATGTTCTGGAAAATCATGAAGCCCGGCGGGGGCGGCCCGCCCGTGGGCCATGTGGCCCAGGCCATCACCGGCACGTTTGGCGGCTTTGACGCCTTCAAGGAGAAATTCAACCAGGCCGCGGCTACCCGCTTCGGCTCGGGCTGGGCGTGGCTGGTGAAATCGGGCGGCAAGCTGGATATCTACTCGACCGCCAACCAGGACAGCCCGGTGATGGAGGGCAAATTCCCGGTGATGGGCCTGGACGTTTGGGAGCACGCCTACTACCTGAAGTATCAGAACCGCCGGCCCGACTACATCGCGGCCTGGTGGAACGTGGTCAACTGGGCCGAGATCGAATCGCGCTTTAACTCCGTGAAGTAGGCCTCCATGGGGCGTTATGCCCGGGCTGCGATTGCGTACGGGGAGCGGGTCCCGCAAAAAAAGCCGAGATGAATCTCGGCTCAGCAGGCCTGACAGTTTGCGCCACGCGGGCGGGCCGGGCAGTGCCGGCCCCCTACGTGCGATTCCCGCATCCCGAATGACTGTATTTCGGAGCGGATCAGTACTGCCTCGAGATGCGGTGCGCGACTCCGAGGTCAAGGGCGGGGCCGGCCGGTGTGCCCGGAGGGGTGCCCAGGAAGATCATTTGGAGTTCCAGGCCGTCCGGTTTCGTCACCGGCACCAGCAGGCGGTACACGGGCCCGACGGTGATGCCTAACTCCTTGATCTTCATGGAGAAGCTCTCCTGGATGCTGCAATCGCCGTTCATAGAAAACTTCTTGCCGACGAGTTGCACGTTCATCTGGTTTCCGGCGGCGTTGAAGGAAACCCACCCGGTGCCGCCCCCCGACGGGTCCATGGTGAAGGCGCCGACCCAGGTCATGGGGATGAGCCCTGACGGCAAACCCATGCCGGGCAGCATTTTCGACAGGTCGACAAAGCCGCTGCCGGACATGGTGTAGGTGCCGGCAAGCTGTCCATTGTTCCAAAGGGTGCAATCCTGCGCCCAGGCGACCGACGAGGCCGCCAGAAGGCAGGCGATCAATATCGCTGGGGAAACAATCCGCTTCACAACTTCATCCTCCTTCTCGCGCGATGCGCGATCCTTGTTTTCACGATCACAGATTGCGATAATCGGGCCGGCTGTGCATGAAAGCCGGGTGAAAGATGGCTGAATCTTCGCTGAAGCCGGTCCCGGTTCGTGCGGCGGGGATAGAGAGCGAACGCTACCGCGCGGGCGACCTCACGGTGGATGCCAGCGCCGGGGCAGTGAAGCGCGTCGACGAAACCCTCACCCTGTCGCCCCTGACTTTCGACCTGCTGGTGGCGCTGCTGCGGCGCGCGCCGCGGACCGTGAGGCGCGACGAACTGTTGTCGGCGGTCTGGCCGAACGAGTTCGTCAACGACGACACGCTGTCGCAACGCGTGCGGCTGCTGCGGGAGGCGCTCGGCGATGTATCCGAAGAGCCGCGCTACGTGGTCTCGGTTCGCGGATGGGGCTACCGGCTGGTCCCGAAGGTGGAGCGCCTGGCGGACGAGGCGGCGCCGATCCGGGCGCTGGCCGTGCTGCCCCTGGCCAACCTGACGGGCGACCCGCAGCAGGAGTACTTTGCCGACGGGATGACGGAGACGCTGATCTCTCGGCTCGCCAGGATACGCTCCCTCAAGGTGATCTCGCGGACGTCCGTGATGCATTACAAGCAGGCGGTGAGGCGGCTGCCGGTGATCGGCCGGGAGCTGGGAGTGGACGCGATTGTAGAGGGATCGGTGCTGGCCGCCGGAGGGCGGGTGCGGGTCAGCGTGCAGTTGATTCGAGCAGCTACCGACGAGCACCTTTGGGCGGAGAGCTACGACCGCGAGTTGGAGGATGTCTTCGCGCTCCATGCGGACCTGGCGCGGTCCATTGCGCACACGATCGGCGCCATTGTGACCGCGGAAGAGCAGCAGCGATTCGAGAGAGACCGGCGCGTCGATCCCGTGGCACACGAGTCGGAAATGCGCGCCCGGTATTTCCTGGGGAAGTTCACGGCGCCCGATGTCGATCGTGCCATCGCCCACTTCGAACAGGCAATTGCGCGAGATCCGTCATTTGCCGAAGCACAGGCGGGGCTGGCTCAGGCCTGTTGCCAGCGTGCGCTGCCGCTGGGCGGGGATTTGAGCGTCGCAGACCAGCGCGGGCTACTCAGTAGGGCGAAGGCGGCGGCGCGGGAAGCGCTGCAGACCGATGACACGCTGGCCGAGGCGCACGGCGTTATCGGGTTGATTCTCCTCTTCCACGACTGGGACTGGCAGGGCGCCGAAAAAGCGCTCAGGACCGCGCTGGAGTTCGACCCGAATTTGTGGCTGGTCCATGAGCTATGTTTTGTGCTCGCCAGCACCACGCTGGACCGGCCCCGGGTCCTTGAAGAGATCCGGCGCGCCATGGAGCTTGATCCGCTCAATCTGCTGCTGCGTACGCAAGCCGCCGAATGCTGCTTCTGGATTCGGGACTATCCGCAGGCGGTCGAATGCGCGACGCAGGCTCTGGATCTGGATCCTTCCTTTCCCCGCGCTCATTTCGTGCTCGGGCGAATCCATGAGGCACACGGCAGAATTGCCGAAGCGATCAGCGAGTATCAGCGGGCGGGACTGATCACGACGGGCGTCAAGGCGGCGCGCCACGCCCTACAGCAGGGTGGGGCCGTCGGGTATCATCGCTGGGCCCTGCGCGCCGGACTCACCTCAGGCCCCCGCGCGGCCGGGATGCTTCCCGATCGGCCGTTCTTCCGTGCCAGAGGATACGCACGGCTCGGCGAAATCGACGAGGCAATCCGATGCCTCGAACAAGCTTATGAGCAGCGGGAGTGCCTGGTGGTTCTGCTGAAGGCGCAGGAATGGTGGGACCCGCTGCGCGCGGACCAGCGTTTCACCGATCTGGTACGGCGCGTGGGAATTCCGTGATCCACTGCGGGACTGGACGGTGCAGCACACCGCTCTCCCCTGTGCGGTCCTTCGCACACGGCGGGCGGCGCGCAGTGCAATAATACATCCAACCGGCCATGGGACAATAGCAGGCGACACGGGTTCGACATGCAGAAATACGACCTTATCGTCATCGGTTCCGGTCCGGCTGGACAGCGGGCCGCGATTCAAGGCGCCAAGTGCGGCCGCAACGTGGCGGTCATCGAGCAACGCGAAATTGTCGGCGGCGCCTGCGTCAATACGGGAACCATTCCGAGCAAGACCATCCGCGAAGCGGTGTTGCACCTTTCGGGCTATCAATACCAGGGCATTTACGGCATCAACTACCACGTCAAGGAGAAGATCACCATCGCCGACCTGGGCTTCCGCGTCAACCAGGTGATCAAGACTGAAGTGGATGTGACGCAGGCGCAGCTGGCGCGCAATGGGGTGGAGGTGATCTACGCGCGCGCCTCGTTCCTGGATGCGACGCACGTGCGCGTGGAGAACGCGCGCGGCCAATCGGACCTGGAGGCGCCGCTCATTCTGATTGCCACCGGCACCAAGCCCGCCTCCTCCCCCGCCGTGCCCATCAACGGGCGCAACATCATCAACAGCGACCAGATTCTCGACATGCCGGAGATCCCCAAGACGTTCATCGTGGTGGGCGGCGGCGTGATCGGGGTGGAATACACGTGCATGTTCGCCATTCTTGGTTCGCGTGTGATCCTGGTGGAAAAGCGGCCGCGGCTGCTCGAGTTCGCCGACCAGGAGATGGTGGAAGCGCTCTCCTACAACCTGCGCGACCACCGCGTGACGATGCGCTTGAACGAGGAAGTGGCCAGCGTGGAAGAGGCGCCTGACGGCCGCGTGGTGGCGAACCTGGAAAGCAACAAGCGGATTGCCGGCGACGCCCTGTTGTACGCGGTAGGCCGCCAGGGCAACGTGGATGAGTTGAACCTGGCTGCCGCCGGCCTCACGGCCGATGAGCGCGGCCGCATCGCCGTGGACGAAGACTATCGCACCAAGGTGCCCAATATTTTCGCCGCCGGCGACGTCATCGGCTTCCCCAGCCTGGCGTCGGTTTCGATGGAGCAGGGCCGTATCGCCGCCGCGCACGCCTTCGGACTCGAGATCGAATCCAACCGCGCCACCTATCCCTACGGCATTTACACCATCCCCGAGATTTCGTTCATCGGCAAGACCGAAGAACAGTTGACTGAAGATGACGTTCCGTACGAGGTGGGCCTCGCCTACTATCGCGAGACCGCGCGGGGGCAGATTCGCGGCGACACCACCGGCCGGCTGAAGCTGATCTTCCATCGCGAGACGCGCGAGCTGCTGGGCGTGCACATCATCGGCGAGGGCGCAAGCGAACTGCTGCACATCGGACAGGCGGTGATGATTCTGAAGGGGACTGTGAACTACTTCGTGGATACCGTGTTCAACTACCCGACGCTGGCCGAATGCTATAAAATGGCGGCCTTCAACGGTATCAACAAGCTGATGCGGATTTGAGGAGGCCAAGATGGGTTTGCGCATAGGAGTGTTGGCTACCCGTTACCTCTGGGCCGGCGCGGTGGAGGGAACCAGCCTGGGAGCTGTGCGCTCTTACCCGGATCCCGGCGAAGCGGAGCGCATCGATTTGAAATCGCTGCATCCGGACGAGATGATCGCCGTGATCCGCGAGCTGATCGCCGGCGTGTGCGAGGGAGCGACAGTGGATTCGGTGGGCGCCGGAATTCCCGGCGTGGTCCGCAACGGCGTCATCGAAGAATCGCCCAACCTGGGCCAGTTGAAGGGATTCGCCATCGCGGCGCGGCTGGGTGAGGCGCTCAGAGCCGACGGTATCAATGCTCCGGTCACGGCTCTCAACGACGCCGATGCTCTCGCCGCCGGCATCGCAGCGACGCACAGTGCGATGGAAAAGCTGGTGCGCGTGTGGTACCTGGGCGATGGCATCGGCTTCGGGCGCTATCCGCGCGGCGAAGGGGTTTGGGAGGGCGGCCACACGGTGGTGTCGCTCGACCCCAAGGAGCGTTACTGCGGCTGCGGCGGCCTGGGCCACCTGGAAGGAATCATGGGCAACCGCGCGATTCGGCTCCGTTTCCTCGATCTGGAGCCGGAAGAGGTGTTTCTGGCCGCGCGGCAGAACGATGCCCGCGCCACCACTTTCGTCCGCCTCTGGCACCGGGCGCTGGCAGCGGCCACGGCCACCAGCGTCCACCTGGAGGGCCCCGGCCGTTTCTACCTGGCCGGCCCCAACACCGATTACATCGATGCCGGGCTGCTCGGCATGTACCTGCAGGAGATGGTGAAGATGAGCCCGCTGCAGGGCAGCCTTTTCGAGATTGTGTCCAACAGCCACGACCTGGCGCTTATTGGCGCCGCCGTCTGCGGCACGACGGGGTAGAACCAGCGAGATCGGCAAATAATCCGCGAGCGGGGGTCGCGCGGTGAAGGCGTCTTCTGGTTTCGACCGATCGCGGTGTCAGGTGGCCGGCGGAGCGGCGCAAGGCGGTCTAATCGATGGACACCTGGTCGCCGGGCTGGGTTCCGGTTTCCGCCGCGCAACCGGCGGGCAGTTCCAGCACGGAGTGGGCCCAAATGCACGCGCTGATGCGCCAGGGCCGGACGGCATGGCACACCTTGCGCACGCGCCGCCGCTTGTCCAGGTACACCAGGTCAATTGCAAACTTCATAAAAAACGTGTGAACCGATTGGCAGGGAACGATCCAGAGGCCTTCGCCGGCGTTCAAACCGGTATGTTTCAGCAGGCCGACGTTGCGCTCGGGGCTTGTATCCGCCACCCGCACGGCATCGCCCAACCCGGTGCCGCGGGTTTGATTGCGCACTTGGACGATCAATGGTGACGACTATAGCACGGCGCATTCCAGCGAGCTCAAGAAGATTCCCAGTCACCGACGGTTGCGAAAATCCGGCCGCCGCGGAAATCCAGAGTTTGCCGTGGCTTAGCGGCGTGCGAGCGGGCGCGAGGGCGGCCTTTGTGCGAGGCCGCGTGGCTAGACTGAAATCGGCAGGGGGTTCTGCTCCCAACTCGTGTCCGCACGGGCGCGAGGCCGCTCTTCTTTCCGGAGGTATCATGATTCGCCGTCTGTTCGTCGCCGCCGTGTTTTGCATTTACCCGGTTCTGGCCGGTCCGCCGTTGACCACCATTCAGGATGTGCTGTACAAAGCCGATGGCACGCGCTTCAACGGCACCCTGGCCATCAGTTGGACCAGCTTCCAAGCGGTCAACAACACCTCAGTGGTCACGCAGAGCACGACGGTGAAAGTGGTGAACGGTAATCTGCGCGTCGCACTGGTTCCCAATACGACGAGCACGCCGGCGACGATGTACACGGTGACCTACAACAGCGATGGCTTCGTTCAGTTTCAGGAAACCTGGAGCGTGCCGTCCAGCCTGACGCCGCTGCACGTCCGCGACGTACGCATAGCGCCAGCGTCGCCGGGCGGCTCGGATACCTTGGACACGGGCGCAACTTCGATTCCAGAGTCGAACGTGGTGGGGCTGGTGGCCGACCTGTGGGCGCGGCCGCTGGCAGCTCCCGGGTTTGCGGCCGGCCACGCCGCGATGGTCAATTCGAGCGGCCAGGTGGACGCGGTGGTAGGCAACCCGGCGGACTGCGTACACGTGGATGGCACGTCCGGCCCTTGCGGTGGCGGCGCTTCCGGATATAACTTCGTCGACGCCGATTCGCCCGCCGGCGTGATGGATGGATCCAACACGACGTTCACGCTGAACGGGGTTCCCAACCCAACCACCAGCATCGCCCTCTATCGCAACGGGGTGTTGCAGAAGGCCGGATTCGACTACAATATCTCGAGCGGCGCCATCCAGTTCCTAGCGGCCTCGACGCCGCAGCCGGGCGATTTGCTGTTGGCCAGCTACCGCACGAGCGCCGGCGGTTCTACCTCGTACCCCTCGCCGCAGGTGCTATGCAGCGGCACCGGCGCCGCCGCCTCGCTGGCCAGCCTGACGGCGCTGGCGATGTGCAGCATTCCCGCCGGGCTGCTCGCCCCCGGCGACCGGCTGGAAGTTCACTTCGATTACACGCACCAGGGAAACGCCGGCGGAGCCGCCATTTCCGTCCAGTGGGGCGGCACAACAGCGCTGAACGTCAGCACGGCTGCGCCCGAGACCATGCTCACGGGGAGGGTGGATGGCTCGATTCTGACCACCGGCGCGCAAGTGAGTTCGCAGTCCTGGGGCGCCGGCACCAGCTTCGCCACCAGCGTGGTAAGCGCGCCCGATTCGTACAGCGCGGGCCTGACGCTGACGTTCCTGGGTTCGGTGGCCGCCGGCGCGGATTCGATCGCTTTGCAGCATTACTCGGTTGTGCGAGTGCCCTAATTGGCCCCGAATTGGCCGTTTTGCTACACTGAGGGTTATGGCAATCCCGAATGTGAAACGGTTCCGGCCGTTCTGCCCGACCTGCAATGAGAGCTTCACGGTGATGGCGGTGCTGCCGAAGGACGCCGACGTTTCGAAGTACCTGGAGGATACCGTGGCGCGCCACGATCACAAGGCGTTCCAGGAATCCAAACAGCAGCACTTCAAGATCCGCGTCGGCCAGCAGAAACAGAAGAAGGCCAAGTAAACCCAGACCGGTTTCGCCGGCCGGGTCCCCTAGATTACATCCGGGCCTGAATGGTGCGTGTGGCGTTGAGGGCAGCCTGCGATACGGCCGGGTCCGGATCGTCCACCAGCTTCTGCAAGTGAGCAACGCTTTCCTTGTCGCCGCTGGCGCCGAGGACGCGCGCCAGGCCGATCTTCTCGTCCTTGGTGCCGGTTCCGATCGCCACATACAGCGCGGCGCGCACCCGCGGATCCCGCGCCAACTCCGTCAGGTAGGGTAAGGCAACACCGCTGTAGGCCGACATATTCAGATTGTTGATGAGCAACTGCAGAGGGCTGAACTCGCTCAGCTCGGTCTTTCCCAGCATGACCTGGGCGAAAGCCAGCGACAGGCGCTGCCCGGGTTTTCCCTCGTCCTGCCATGCCTGCTGCAGCGCGGGCAGATCACGCGGATCCTTGAGCCGCCCCAGTCCCTCAGCCGCCGCTTCGCGCAGCGTCTCGTCCTTATCGTGGAGATACTGCTGGTAGAGGCTGCGGTAGACCGGGTCGGGCAGCATGGCGAGAGCCGTCAACGCGGCGCGCTTGACCTTGATGTTGTTGCTCTGGCCGAGAACGACCGACAGCGCCGACACGGCGCCTTTGTCGCGCAGCAGGCCCACGGTTTCAATGGCCGCGATTTGCACCTTGGGATCGAAATCGTGGAGCAGGAATTCCACCTGCGGCCCCGCCGATTCGTCGCGAATCTTCTGTAAGGCCACCAGCGATTCGTAGATCAACGTGGAGTCCTTAGCGCGCGTGGCGGCGATCAAATCCCCCACTGCCGCTTTACCCCGCAGGATTCCCAAGGCGCGGGCCGCGTTGGTGCGCACATCCATGTTGCCTGAGTGCACCTGCCCGGCGAGCGCCGCGATCACATCGGGCCGTACCGTGATGTAAGCGTCGATCACCTGGTCATTGGTATCGGTGAACCGGCTCTTGATGCTCGTCCCCACGCGCTCGAAGGTCCCGCTGACGCCGTGCTTCACGTAACCCGGCAGGTAAAAATTGACCAGACCATCGGTAGCCAGCATCTGCACTCCGGGATCGGAGTCGCGGGTGGCTTGGATGAGCGGATCCAGGCTGCGCGGAGGCCCGATCTCGGTGATCTGGCGGACCGCTTCCACCCGCACTTCCACCGACGGATTAGAAAGCAGCTCCTGCAACTTGGGGATAGCGCTGGGACCGCCGCGGGCAATCTCGCGCACATCTTTGGGGCGGAGATTCGCTTGCCCGAACGCACCGGACACTGCCAGGAAAGCCACGAACCAAGCTGGGTAGAGGCGCATACTTCTACTGTATCGCGCTCCCCTGGACAGGGTGGGTCTCGCGGGCGGCAAGCGCGGAGACGAAGATGCGGCTGGGTTGCGCCTTGTCTAGCGGACGAATTCCACTTCCACCCGCTTGGAGATGAGGCCGGCCTCGAAGCCCATGTCGAGCAGTTTTTGGGCGGCCTTCGGAACTAACTCCCCAGCGTCTACGGTGTAGTGGTTGACGTACATGCCGATAAATTTTTCGGCCAGGCGCGGATCCATGTCGCGCGCGAACTGCAACGCGTACTGGAGCGCTTCGTCGTGGTTGTCGAGAGCGTACTGGATGCTCTCCCGCATCAGACGGCAGCACTCACTGTGCATCTCGGCGCCGAGCGAACGCAGCAGCACATTGCCGCCCAGCGGCAGGGGCAGGTCGTAGGTGGTCTTGAACCAGCGCCCCAGGTCCACGATGCGGTGAAACCCCTCGCGGTCATAGGTCAACTGCGCTTCGTGGATGATCAGGCCGCAATCCGCCGCGCGATCGCGAACGGCGTTGGTGATCTGGTCGAACGGCGTCACCACCGCTTCGAAATCCGGCTCAAACAGCTTGGCCGCCAAATACGCGGTCGTAAGCGTGCCCGGGACGGCGATGCGCTTGCCCTTCAATTCCTCCGGCTCCATCGGCCGGGTAGCGATGATCATCGGACCGTAGCCGTCGCCGATGCTGGATCCGCTGGCCATTAACACGTATTTATCGGCCACATACGGATAGGCGTGATAGGAGAGCGCGCTCAAGTCATAGAGGCCTTCGATGGCCTTCCGGTTAAGGCTTTCGATGTCTTCCAGCACGTGACGGAACGTCACTTTCGACGAGCGCACCTTCTTGGTGGCGAGCCCGTAGAACATGAAGGCATCGTCGGAATCGGGGCTGTGGGCGCTGACAATTTCCCTGGGCGCAACCGAAGTCATAAGAGACGCAACAATCCAGTTTACACTACCCGGCGCTCGAACCCGGCAAAGAATCGCGCACTGCGCCATGGGACTTTGGGGACAACGGCGGCGGCAAACGAGGGCCATCGCGGACGCCAATCATGGCGGCGGCAATCGGCTATAGTCGGAAGGAATGCTTCCACGCGCGGCAGTATTGGCGCTGGCGGTAGTGTGTACCGCTCCCGCCGGCGATCGGCTCCGGCTTACCCCAGAGCAACAACGCTTGAACATTGAATCGTTCGAGCACGTATGGACTACTGTGCGCGACAAGCACTGGGACCCCAAGCTGGGGGGCCTTGACTGGCAGGCGGTGCACGATGAGCTGCGGCCGCAAGTGGAAAAAGCCGCCACCATGGAACAGGCACGCACGGTGATGGAGGAGATGCTGTCGCGGCTCAAGCAGAGCCATTTCGCCATCGTGCCCGGGACGGTTTACCGGGAAATTGAAGACGGCAAGGGCGCAGGCCGAACCGGCATGGAAGTGCGGGTGGTGGAAGGGCGCGCGCTGGTGGTTTCAACGGAGCCGGATTCGCCGGCCGACCAGAGCGGCGTAACCCCCGGTTGGGAAATCGAGCGCGTGGACGGCAAGGCGCTCGAGCCCGGCTTGCGCAAGATCGGCCGGAATTTCCGCGACTCGACGCTCCACGACCTAATGCTGGAACGCGCCGTGAGCGCGCGCCTGGCGGGCGGCGAGGGGAGCCAGGTGAAAGTGAGTTTCCGCAACACGCGGGGCCAAAAGACGACGCTCGACATAGGGCGCGCCCGGCCGCGCGGCGCGGAATTCTCCTTCGGCAATTTGCCGCCGCTGTATTTCTGGGTGGAGTCGCGCATGGCGCGGCCCGACGTCGGCTACCTCCGGTTCAACCTCTTCTTTGAGCCGGAGACGCTGAATAAGGCCGTCGAAAAGGCGGTCAAGGACTGTACGGCCTGCCGCGGTTTTGTCATCGACTTGCGCGGCAATCCGGGCGGGATCGGCGGGCTGGCGCTGGGGGTGGCGGGGTGGTTTCTGGATCGGCCGGGGCTGCGGCTGGGCGATATGTTCCTGCGCAACGAAAAAATCAAATTCGTGGTGTTCCCACGGCCGGCACCGTTCCGCGGGCCGCTGGCGATCCTGGTGGACGGCTGTTCCGCCTCGACTTCGGAGATTTTCGCCGGAGGCATGCAAGATCTGAAGCGGGCGCGCGTCTTCGGAATGCGGACCGCCGGCGCCGCCTTGCCGTCCGTGTTCGAACGGCTGCCCAACGACGATGGCTTCCAGTACGCGATCGCCAATTACATTTCGGAGGGAGGCAAGCAACTGGAAGGCGCCGGGGTGATTCCGGACGAGACGGCCGGGCCGACGCGACGCGCGCTGCTGGAAGGTCGCGACCCGGCGCTCGACCGCGCCCTGGCATGGATCGAGGGCAGCAAGAACTAGGCATGGTTGTGTTATTGTTCTCGCGACAACCGCTCCCTAACCCGGCATAGCCGGAACCAAACAGGAGCGTGATCCGATATTATCCACCAAGGATGGTGGATGATGGGCTTTGTTCTACTGACCGAACGTCACGCCGAGCAGATCGCTG
>Ga0187876_1000185_pt1 | contig 64529 bp, 57 predicted proteins | sample June2016WEW_17_4_FD_133000 | JGI IMG/M metagenome (GOLD analysis project Ga0187876, IMG submission 133000) | Peatland microbial communities from SPRUCE experiment site at the Marcell Experimental Forest, Minnesota, USA - June2016WEW_17_40 | ecosystem: Environmental > Terrestrial > Soil >... | reverse complement strand
TGGAGCCTGGCGGCCATCCTCGGCCGACAGACCAAGACCACCAATCAGCCTTCCAAGGAGAAAGTAGCGTAAGATGAATCCAGCCGCCGCCTCCAACCTGCAACTACGGCCGGGACACCTTCTCTGAAGAACCTTTCGCTCACTATCGGCAACCTCATGTTCGGCCTGTTGGGTCCAAACGGCGCGGGCAAGAGCTCTCTCATGCGCACGGTTGCAACCCTGCAGGACCCCGACACCGGCTCGATCGACCTGGACGGGCTGAACGTGCTCACTCAAAAAGACGAGGTGCGCAAGATTCTCGGTTATCTGCCGCAGGAGTTCGGCGTGTACCCGAAGCTCTCCGCCTACGACATGCTGCAGCACCTTGCAGTCATGAAAGGAGTCACCAACAAGACGGAGCGCAAGCAGATGGTCGAGGCTATCCTGAACCAGACCAATCTCTGGAATGAGCGCAAGAAGGCGCTGAGCACTTACTCCGGCGGGATGAAGCAGCGCTTCGGCATTGCCCAGGCCCTGCTCGCCAACCCGAAGCTGATTATCGTCGACGAGCCCACCGCCGGCCTCGACCCGGCGGAGCGAAACCGGTTTCTCAACTTGCTGAGCGCCATCGGCTCTAACGTGACGGTCATTCTCTCCACTCACATCGTCGACGACGTGCGCGAGCTCTGCCCTCGCATGGCGATCATTTCCAACGGCGAGCTTCTTCTCGAAGGCGCTCCGGCCGAGGCGCTCGAATCCCTGCGCGGAAAGATCTGGTCCAGGGTGGTGGCCACGGACGACGAGCTCCGCGCCCTGGAGACGGCCTTCCACGTCATCTCCACTCATCTGATCGGCGGCCTGCATGAGGTCCGCGTCTACGCCGACTCCAGTCCTGGCGATGGCTTCCGCCCAGTCGAGTCCGGCCTCGAAGATGTTTACTTCCTGAGCCTCGCCCGCCAGGCAAAGAACTAATCGGCAAAGGAGACTTGCGATATGACCATGTTCTGGGAGTTCTTCACCTTCGAGCTCAAGTTCCGCGCTAAGAGCCTCTCCACCTACGTTTACTTCGCTGTCTGGTTCGCCTTCAGCTTCCTCGACATCGCCGCCGAGAACTTCGGCCCGGTCGGCAGTTCCAACGGCAAGGTGCTGCTCAACGGTCCCTATGCCAATATCTATAACGACATCGGCATCAGCTTTTTCGGCATCATCGTGATCGCTGCGATCTTTGGCACTTCCATCCTGCGCGATTTCCAGCGCGACACCGTGCAGATCCTGTTCACCAAGCCCATCTCGAAGGTCGCCTACCTGGGCGGCCGCTGGGCCGGGTCGTTCGTCGCCACCGTCTTCGCTTTCTCCGGCCTGCTCTTCGGCGAGTTTTTCGGCACCCTGGCCCCCTGGGCCGACCACGCCCGCATCGGTCCCAACCACCTCTCGTGGTATCTGCAGCCGTTTTTCTCCATCGTAGTTTTCCAGATTTTCTTTCTCGGCTCTCTATTCTTCCTGGTCGCTGCCCTATCGCGCAAGATCTTCATCGTCTATCTGCAGGGCGCGGCGATCTTCATGCTCTATCTCATCGGCATCGCCATTTTCGGCGCCACGCGATCACTCGAGCACTTCTGGTCCGCCATCCTCGATCCCGTCGGCTTCCTGTACCACGACGCCATCACTCGTTACTGGACCGTCGTCGAACGCAACACGCTCCTGTACTCCTGGTCGCTGCACTCCGCCAACGGGGTCTTCCTGTATAACCGCTTGCTGTGGGGCTCCATCGGCCTGCTCACGTTGATCGCGCTGTGGAGGCTCTTCCCGATGTCGGTCGAGGCGCTGACCGCCCGCTCCAGCGGCAAACGCGCCGCCCTGGCCCGCGAGCAGGATCTCGCCGAGGCCGCCCCGCGGCGCAGCCTAGTTGCGGCCAAACTCCCCGCTGGGCGCCAGGTCTTCAGCCCCGCGACGACCTTGGTGCAGCTTGTTTCGCTCACCCGCTTGCGCATTTCCAACATCGTGCGCGAAGTCCCTTTCTGGGGCATCGTCATCCTGATGGCCGGCATCGCCATCAACAACGGCCACTACGCGGGCCGCGTCGCCGACCAGAACGTGTGGCCGATCACTTACCTGATGCTGCAATCGGTCGAAGGCGGCGCTGAACTTTTCTTTTACATTGTCGCGACTCTCTACGCTGCGGAGCTCATCTGGCGCGAGCGCGACACGCACTTCGCCGGCATACACGATGCGCTGCCCATTGCCGAGACCACCGACTGGTTCTCGAAGCTCTTCGCCCTCTGCTTCGTCGAACTCATCCTGCTCACCGTCACCGGCCTCTGCGGCATCCTGATGCAGACAGTCGCCGGCTATTACAACTATGAGATCGCGGAGTACGCCAAGGAGCTGTATCTGGTCACCTTCCCGCAGGTGCTCACCTTCGCCCTGCTCGCCCTATTTATACAGACCGTGGTTTCCAACAAATTCATCGGCCACGGCATCATCATCGGCATCTTCGTCATCAATCCCATTCTTTTCGCCTTCGGATGGGAGAATACCCTTTATCTGTTCGGCAACACGCCGCCTTACACTTACTCGGACATGAACGGCTACGGCCATTTCGTGCCCGCACTCATCTGGTCCATCACTTACTGGCTTTCCATCTCCTGCTTGCTGGCCACGATCTCCATCGCCCTGGCCCGCCGCGGAGCCGACGACGCCTGGCGGGCGCGCTTCCGTCTCGCCGCGCAGCGCGCGCCGCGACTCATTCCCGCGGCAACGCTCTTCCTCCTCATCGCCATCGGCAGCGGCACATGGTACTTCTACAACGCTCACATCCTCAACGAGTACCTCACTGCCCAGGACCGCCGCGATATCAGCGCCAACTGCGAACGTGACTTCAAGAAATACGAGCACCTGGCTCAACCCAAGATCATCGCCGTCGACGCCAACATCGATATCTTCCCTGAGCGGCGCTCCTTTTCCGGCACCGGCCACTTTGTCCTGCAGAACAAGACCGCGCAGCCGATCAGCCAGGTGCACATCACCAACCAGCAGCAGTCCGTCTCGAAGGTGCGCTTCGACCGGCCGTTCCATGTGGTGTCCACGAGCCCCCGCGCCCTATACACGATCTACCAACTGGAGACGCCGCTCGCTCCGGGCGACAAGCTGGACCTTACCTTTGACGTCGGCTACACCAGCCGCGGCTTCAAGGACGGCAACGAACGCCCGGAACTCGCCTACTCGGGCACCTTTTTCGACAGCAGTTACTTTCCCACTATCGGCTACGACACGAGCGTGGAACTGGACGACCCCCGCCGCCGCCGCGAAGAGCACCTCCCCGAGCAGGAACTGCTTCCTCACCGAGGCGACCCCGTTGGCTCCGTCACCAACCTTTTCATCCCGCAGTCCGATTGGATCAGTTACCGCACGACTGTCAGCACCTCCGACGACCAGATCGCGCTTTCCCCCGGCTACTTGACCCGTGACTGGCACGCCAACGGCCGCCACTATTTCTCTTACGACATGGGGAATGTCAAAATCCTGGACTTCTGCGCCTATGTCTCCGCCCGCTACGACGTCAAGCGTGAAATGTACCAGGGCGTCGCCAACCCGATTTCGATCGAGGTCTATCACGCCCCGGCTCACAACTACGATGTGGACGACATGATCAGCGCATCCAAGGCGGGCCTTGCTTATTACGAAAAGAACTTCAGCCCGTTCGAGTTCCGCCAATACCGCATCCTCGAGTACCCCCGCTACCGCACTTTCGCCCAGTCTTTTCCCAACACGGTACCCTTTTCCGAAGCTATCGGCTTCATCGGCCGCGTCGAGAAGCCCACCGATATCGACTTCGCCTACTTCGTCACCGCGCACGAGCTCGGCCATCAGTGGTGGGCGCATCAGCTCATCGGAGGCCGCGTCGAAGGCTCCAACATGATGTCCGAGACACTCGCCGAGTACTCGGCGCTTATGGTTATGCAGCAAAAGTACGGCCGCGACAACATGCACCGGTTTCTCAAGCATGAACTCGATCGCTACTTACGCGGCCGCGCCGGCGAAACCCGCCGCGAGCGCCCGGTGGTGCTTGTGCAGAACGAGCCGTACGTCTGGTATCAGAAGGGCGGCCAGGTTATGTACACTCTCGCCGATTACATCGGGGCGGACAAAGTCAACCTCGCCCTGCACAACTTCCTGATGCAATACCGGTACGCGAACGCCAATGACTCTCAGTCCGGTCCGTACCCCGACACGCGCCAGTTGGTCGAGGCCCTCCGTGATGAAACCCCCGCCGAGCTGCAGTATTACATCACCGATGCCTTCGAGAACATCGTTCTCTACGACAACAAGGCCCTTTCGGCTACCTACACGCAAACCGCCGACCACAAATACAAAGTCACTCTCACCGTGCAGGCCCGTAAGATGCGGTCGGATGGCAGCGGCAACGAATCCCCCATGCCCCTCCACGACCTTATCGACATCGGCGTCTTCACCGGCAAGAAGGACGAAGAAAAGCCTCTCTATCTGCAGAAGGTGTGGCTCACCGGGCCCACCCAGACCTTCGACATTGTCGTCAACCAGCCGCCCACCAGGGCGGGTATCGATCCCTATAACAAGCTCATCGACCGCGATTCGGATGACAACTGGATCGATGTTACGAAGCAATAGGGAAAAGAAAAAACGGGGACGCATCATAGGGTCGAAAACGAAACGTGTCTCTTGCCGGCAGCACCGGCAGTAGGAAGGCCCTAGCCTTGGTTAACTATGAATCCGCATGACTGCTGCGGTAGACTCGCTCACACATATGGACGCGCAGCCAAAGGCGGCGCCGCCCAGCGCAAAAGCACTTTGGCTGGTTTGGCTGACCACCGTAGCCCTCGTCGTAGGGTCTCTCGTATTGCTCCGGTATTTTGGCCCTCTCGCCGGCAAAGCTACAGTGTTTCGCCAAACCGCGCACGGATGGGAACCGCTCCCTCCGCTCGCCACCCTGGCCTATGGCATCGGCATCTCCGACAGCGGGGTGGCATGGGTGCGGACCCTCGATGGGCTGAGCCGGCTAGATGGCGCATCCTGGCATGGTTTCACTGCTTCCGACTTCGGGACGAAGCGCGGCTATCTTCGCGGGCGGTTCGCGCTCGATGGCGATGAAGTCTGGGGCGCCGGTGCCGATGGCGTCGTCCACTTCGATGGCAAACGGTGGCAGTGCTATCCGAATTCGCTCGCGACCCGACAACCCACATCGATTGCCGCCGTCCACGGGCAGGTTTGGGTGATTGACCAGGAGGGCAACCTGTCGCACTTCGAGGGCGGCGCCTGGACCGTTCGCAAGCTCGACCTGCCCGGCGTGCGCGGGGGCCTGTCAACCAGCATTCCCAAACTGGCAACGACCGCGAACGGCGCGCTCTGGCTGGTTTACCACGGCCTGTGGCGATACGCGGGCGCATCGTGGACGCGCGTCGCCGGGGCCACTGGCGAAGCCGAGTTGCTGGGCGCGACCGCGTCCGGCTGGTACGTCAGAAACGGAAAGAAAACAGAAACGCGCGGCGGCGTTTGGGTGCGCGACGGGGGTGACGTGGTAGGCATCGACGTCGACGGCGCGCCCAAAGTTCGATACAAGCCCCAGGAACTGGGCCTGAGGAATTCCGCCAGCGTCTACGAAGTTGCCGGCCGGCCGCCGGTTTTCGTGCTTGCGAGCAGCCAGGGCCTGGTCTGGTTCGATGGAAGCCAGTGGCATGGCGAGCAAATCCCGGCCCTGGGTATTGTGATGGCGTCGAGCGTTGCAGTGGCGCCCGATGGAAGCGTGTGGGGCATTGGATATTCTCGCGGCCCGCAGGCTTTCTCTATACCACGCCGTGTTTCTGATCATTCCGATCCTGCCCATCGTTGCCGTGATCTATACGGTGTGGTGGTCCAACCGGAAGTCCCGCCACCAGCGGCAGGCCACTCGAGAAGCGGTCCTGCACGCCACGGGCACGCTTCCCGAAGATCTGCAGACGCCACAGCCGTCCGGAGCGCACACGGCTGCCGGCGTGGTGATGGTTCTGGCTTTGGGCGGCGCCGGCTATTGGCTGGTCAAGAGGCACTGGCCGGATGCGCCGGTGTGGCTGCTGCCGGCGTTTTTCGTGGCGGCCCATATCATCACAACCGTGACGGGATCGTTGAAAAAGCGCAAGCCGCAGCCCAATGATCCGATCGGCCCCGGAGGTCCTCCGCGCTACGACTGGGCGAAGTCAAGCACGGCGATTTTCGGCGGCCTGGTCGTGATCGTCCTGCTTTACGGAAACAGCATTGCGCGTTACTTCCATATCCCGTGGCTCGGGGCCATGCCTGGCGTCGCATTTTTGTTTGGCGGAAAGTTCCTGTTCCAGGGCTACGACACGCTCCGCGCCTACCTGGTCGAGCGCGAAATCAAGCAATGCCATTACGGAAAGGCGTTGCAGATGCTCGACGGAGCTTTGGGCTGGCCCTCTACCGGCCTTTGGAAGCTGATGCGGGTGGACGCGCTGTTCTATTCCGGGCGGGCGGCGGAAGCGGAAGCGATTTTACGCGGGTTGGTGGAAACCGAGCACGGTGCCGCCCGCAAAACGCTGGCGTTCGAGCATCTCGGCCGGGTTCTGACGGCGCAGGGCCGCTATGGAGACGCCAAACGCGCCTTTGAAGCCGCGACCAAGTTGATGCCAGGACGTTCGGCCGCGTACAGTGGCCTCGCCGAGCTGCGGCTGATCCAAGACACGGAGCTGCTGGAGGCGCTGAAGGACGCGGAGCGCGCGCTCGAACTCTACCGCGATTCGCTGACGGAACGGAAAGGGGCGCGGGAGCGCCTCGCAATCATTCGTGGCAATCAGGCGTGGGCGCTGGCGCTGCTGGGCCGGTCCGCCGAAGCGCAGCAGGCCATTGAAGCGGGGGCTCACGAAATGGCCCCGAATTACACGCCGGAGGTTGCCGGATTCTACTGGCGTGCCGGAATGGCGATGCTGGCGATTGAGAATACCACCGCCGCCATCGGACATTTTCGCCGGGCCGCGGAACTGGACCCCGACGGGTATTACGGCAGACTGGCCGCCAAGCATCTCAGCCAGCACAGCGTTTGGGGCGCAGTCGGGATTGCAGGATACCGGAGCTGAGGGCGGCGTTGGCCGCGCGAGCCGCTGTGGCAGTGACTCGACGGAAGAGCGCCGCGCTTGGCGCGCGAGGAAAGCAGCGATAGTTCCCGCGTTCGATACGGTCCGCCAATCCTTCACTCTCGATTCGCGCTTCAGCGAAAACAGAGATTTACATACAATGGATAGACCACAATGGAGCGGCGGAAGGGACATCGGCAACAGGTTTGCAGTCAAGCGAAGGGGCCCATAGTATGCTTGCCCGGCCAAATGCAGGGTGCCGTCCTCCAGATCCGGAAGGGCGGAATTGCCAGTCCCTTGACGGCGGGCCTGCTGGTGTCGCTCCTATTCCTTCTCACGCCTCCACTGGTTCGCGCGCAGGACAACTATGAGATACAGGTGTACGGCGCCGATCTGGTTCCCCCAGACCATACGATGGTGGAACTGCACTCCAATTTCACTTTCGAGGGATCCAAGCAGGCGATAGACGGAGTGCGCGCGGATGAGCACGCGCTGCACGAAACTATCGAGATCACGCAAGGCTTCAATCAGTGGTTCGAAACCGGTTTCTATATATTCATGAGCTACCGCGCAAACGAAGGTTACCAGTGGGTGGGCGATCATATTCGCCCGCGCGTGCGGATTCCCGAAGCCTGGCATTGGCCGGTGAATGTGAGTCTCTCCAACGAAATTGGTTACCAGCGCCGGTCGTACTCCACCGATACCTGGACTTGGGAGATTCGGCCCATCGTCGACAAACAATTGGACCGTTGGTATGTGAGCCTCAACCCTACGCTGGACCGCTCCTTCCACGGACTGGAAGTGAGCAAGGGAGTCACTTTCGCGCCAAACGCCAAGGTTGGCTATGATGTGACCAAAAAGGTCACCGTGGGCGTTGAATACTACGGTGCGGTCGGCTCCATCACCGGCTTCGATCCGTTGCGCGACCAGCAGCAGGCGATCATGCCGGCGATTGACCTGAACCTCGGTCCTGACTGGGAATTCAACTTCGCAACCGGCATCGGCCTGACCGCGGGGACCGATCATCTCCTGGTGAAAATGATTCTTGGGCGGCGGTTGAAACTCGGAAAAAGATAGGCTCCGGTAGCTAAGCGAGCGTTGATTTCCCACCCCGATGAGGAAAAATGCGTTAATGTGTAAGATGCAAGAACGTCGAGAATCCCATGCCAAAACAACTAACATCTCAAATCGTCACCGCGGCCATCCAAGGCTACGAAGCGCAAAAGTCAAGAATCAATGCTCAGATTGCCGAACTTCGGGCGATGTTAGCCGGTAGCCCCGTACCGTCTGCCGCTGCCCCAAAAGCCGCTCCACGGAAGCGCCGGAAGATGAGCGCCGCCGGCAGAAGGGCGATTGCCGCAGCCCAGCGAGAGCGATGGGCCAAGATGCGCGGCGAATCCGCGCCGCCGTCAGTAGCTGCGCCGGAAGCACCGAAGCAGAAGCGCCGGATCAGCCAAGAGGGCATGAAGCGAATTATTGCGGCTACCAAGAAACGCTGGCGGTTGGCGAAAGCAGCTAAGGCGCAACGCGCCGCCGTAAAGAAAGCTGCACCGGCCGCGAAGAAGGCCGTTGTCAAAAAGGCGACTGCCAAGGCTCCCCGAAAGACGGCGAAGAAAACGGCGCCCTTGAAAAAGGCTGCGGCGAAAGAAACAGCCCCACCGGCGGCGCCGGCGGCGACAGAAGCTGCCGCTCAGTAGGCCGGCTATCGACGATAGCTGTTCGGTGGAATTCCAATAAGCTGGTAAGGACATGAACTCATCATTGCGGTTCCTGGCGCTCGGCGCCCTGCTTGCGTGCGGCCCGGTTGTGGGCAGATTGGCAGCGCAGATCGATCCCTTCGAGCAAATTGCGACCATGCGCCGCGGAGTGAACATCATCGGCTATGACCCGCTGTGGAAAGACTTTGCCGCGGCGCGCTTCCACGAGCGCCATTTCCAGGTCATCCACCAAGCGGGGTTTCAAACCGTGCGCGTAAACCTGCAGGCCTTTGACCACATGGATGCGCAGGACCGCCTGGACCCGGTCTGGCTGAAGACCCTCGATTGGGTGGTGAAGAACGCCCTGGCCAACGATCTCACCGTGATTCTCGACGAACACGATTACACGTTTTGCGGGGAGCACGCCGACGTTTGCCGGACCAAGTTGCTGGCCTTCTGGCAACAGGTCGCGGAGATCTACAAGGATGCGCCGCCGAGCGTCATTTTCGAAATTCTGAACGAGCCGAACGGCGAGTTGACCGCCGAGCGCTGGAACGCGCTGATGAAAGAGGCGCTGGCGGTGATTCGCCAAACCAATCCCGTTCGCAACGTCGTGATTGGCCCCGCGCTCTGGAATGGTATTCACGCTTTGGACAAGCTCGAGTTGCCCGAGGACGACCGCCACATCATTGTCACCGTGCACTACTATCTGCCCATGGCTTTCACCCATCAGGGGGCGAGTTGGAGCAAGCAGACGGCGCACCTTTCCGGCGTAACTTGGGGCAGCGACGCCGAGAAGCAGCGGGTGGTGGACGATTTCGCCGGCGTTCAGCGCTGGTCGAAGGAGCACAAGCGGCCGATCCTGCTGGGCGAGTTTGGCGCCTATGACAAAGGACCTATGGAATCGCGAGTTCTTTACACGTCATGGGTGGCGCGCACGGCAGAGTCTCTGGGGTGGGCCTGGACTTATTGGCAGTTCGATTCCGACTTCATCGTCTGGGATATGGCCAAGGATGGCTGGGTAGAACCTATCCGCAAAGCCCTGATTCCGTGAGTGCACGGGTAACGGGTAGCGACTCTTGGTTCGCTGAAAAGCACTAATACCTGAACTGAGACAGTACCTATCCTATCCGCGGCAGCGAAATCGGGTATGCTTGTACCTGACTCGTGTTCAGCGATCTCTACCGACTGTTACCGCCGGAAGGCGTCAAGATTCTGCTGGTCCTGTTCCTCTCCTTCCTGACCGGGTTGGAGCGTGAGGAGCGGCGTGAGGGCACCGGGCAATTCTCGTTCGGCGGCGTGCGCACGTATCCTCTTATCGGTCTCATCGCCTATGGCATCTCCTTCCTGGCGGGAGGGGATATTCTGCCGGTGACCCTGGCCTTCGCAGTGGTGGCGGGCTTCCTGATGCTGTCCTACCGCAACAAGCTGCAATCCTCCGGAACGGCGGGAGTCACCTCCGAGATGTCGGCGCTGACCACTTACGTGGCAGCCGCACTGGTGTATCGCGAACAGTTCTGGATCGCTACCACTCTCACCGTGGCCAGCATGCTGTTGCTGGAGCTGAAGGGCGTGCTGGAAGGTCTCACCAAGCGCATCGCACCGGTGGAGATCCTCACCTTCACTAAGTTCCTGTTGCTCACGGCGGTGATTCTGCCGGTGCTGCCCGACCGCGAGTTTGGACCATTTGCCATCAATCCGGCCAAGGCCTGGCTGGTGGTGGCGGCGGTGAGCACCGTCTCTTACGGCAGCTACGTGATTCAGAAAGTCACCAAGGGTCAGGGCGGGGTGATGCTATCGGCGTTGCTGGGAGGCGCCTATTCTTCCACTGTGACTACGGTGGTCCTGGCCAGGCGCGCCAAACGCGAGGATCGGCCGCACCTGTTTTCCGGAGTCACCCTGGTTGCCTCCGGCGTGATGTATGTGCGGCTGGCAGGCCTGGTGACCATCTTCAACCGAAACCTGATTATGCTTCTGGGAGTGCCGTTTCTGTCCCTCGCGGGAGCCAGCATCGCGTGCGGATGGTTGTGGAGCCGGGTTCCCGATGCCAAGGCGGGAGACGTCGAGCGTGAGTTCGAGCCAAAGAACCCCTTGGAGCTGCGCGCCGCCCTCGGCTTCGCGGTGCTTTTCGTCGCCATGCTGGTGGCCACGCACCTGGTGGTGACTTACCTGGGCAAGGCGGGCGTGTACTCACTGGCGGCCCTGATGGGCGTGACCGACGTGGACCCGTTCATCATGGGAATGACGCAGGCCGGCAGTAACACATCGCTGGGCGTGGCGGCGGCGGCGATTCTGATTGCCGCCTCCAGCAATAACCTGGTCAAAGGAATTTACTCGTTCTCCCTGAGCGACCGCAGGACAGGCGTGTTGAGCTTGAGCCTCCTGGCTGCCCTGGCCGCGGCCGGGCTCACGCCGCTGCTGTGGCTGGCGCGGTAGGAGCCGCGGCGATCCTCTACTGGCGCCGGGATTCCCGCAGGCGCTTCACCCCGTCGCCACACAGCACGGCTGCATGCTTCGATTCCGGCTGCAAGCCGCCCAGCGCGGCCTCGATCACGCCCGGCTGGAACGCCGCCAGTTCGTCGCGATGCTTGCCCAGCAGCCACTCCGTCAGGGCCGAACCGGCGGCGATGGATGCCGTGCAGCCGCGCACTTTGTAGCGCACCTCCACCACGCGTTCTTCGGCGAAGCGCGCCGACAACCGCAGGATGTCGCCGCAAGCCGGATTCGAGATCTCTACGGCGACCGCTGGCGGCGGCAGTTCTCCCACGTTGCGCGGATTCTGAAAATGATCGAGCAGCAGCGGCGAATACATAAGCCATCCCGTTCCGGCGCAAAGCACGGCTGCCGGTGACCTTATTATGCACGCTGGAGGCGCGGGCGCGCCGTTACAATGTCTATCGATGCCTGAATTCGACGTGGTGGGGGTGGGCCTCAATGCCACCGACACGCTGCTGATGGTGCCGCACTTTCCCGCCTATGCCGGCAAGGTGCCGTTTGAGGCGGAAGTGATGAGCCCCGGCGGGCAGGTGGCCAGCGCCATGGTGGCGTGCGCGCGGCTGGGGCTGCGGGCGAAGTACATCGGCACGGTGGGAGACGATGAGCGCGGCCGCATTCAGATGGAAAGCCTGCGCTCGACGGGCGTCAACCTGGACCACGTGCAACTGCGGAAAGGCTGCGCCAATCAATCGGCCTATATCATCATCGATCGCTCCACCGGCGAGCGCACGGTGCTGTGGCGGCGCGACGACTGTCTGCGCATCGATCCCTGCGAGATTGCGGACGAGCAAATTACCTGCGCGCGCCTGTTGCACATCGACGGCCATGACACGCCGGCGGTGGCTCATGCCGCGGCCATTGCGCGCCGCCACGGGATTCCGGTCACGGTGGACGTGGACACCATCTACCACGGTTTTGACCGCGTGCTGCCGAACGTGGATTACCTAGTGGCCAGCTCCGAATTCCCCGCCAACTGGACGGGTAACCGCGATCCGTTCGAGGCGCTGGAGAGCCTGCAAACCGAATATGGCATGAAGGTGGCGGCGATGACGCTGGGCGCACACGGAGCCCTGGCTCGCGCGGACGGCCGCTTTATTTACGCGCCCGCCTACGTGGTAAACTGCGTCGATACCACCGGCGCCGGAGACGTCTTTCACGGGGCGTTCTGCTATGCTGTGTTGCAAGGGATGACGATGCCCGCCGCTCTCGATTTCTCGAACGCCATGGCCGCCCTGAACTGCACCGCGCTGGGCGCCCGCGGCGGGATTCGCGGCCTCGAAGAGATCCGCCTGCTGATGGCGCGCGGCGAACGGCGCTCGCATCCCGACTTTGCCGCGCGCGCCCGGTCCGGCGGCTCTCCGACTGATTAAATGTTTCCGCTACGAGACACACAGCCGAGCTACTCCAAGCCCGTGGTCACGGTCATGCTGATCGTGGTCAACATCCTGATTTTTCTGTTCGAGTTTTCGCTCGATCCTTACAGCCGCAATGCTCTTATTGCCACTTACGGCCTGGTGCCCGACCATTTCGCGGTAACCAATATATTCACTTCCATGTTTCTGCACGGCGGCTGGCTGCATGTGCTCGGCAACATGTGGTTCCTGTGGATTTTCGGCGACAACGTCGAAGACATTCTGGGGCACGGCAAGTTTCTGCTGTTTTACCTGATGTGCGGGGTGGCGGCCGCCCTGGCGCAGGTTCTCGCCAGCCCATTCTCGCGCGTCCCGATGATCGGCGCCTCCGGCGCCATCGCCGGCGTGATGGGCGCCTACATGGTGAAGTTCCCGCGCGCCCGCATCCTGACGTTCGTCATTCTCATCTTCTTCTTCTTCACGTTTGAAGTTCCGGCGTGGGTGATGCTGATCTACTGGTTCGTGCTGCAATTGTTCGGCGGCTTCGACAGTATCACGGCTTCGCAGTATTCGCAAGGCGGAGGCACGGCGTTCCTGGCGCACGTCGGCGGATTCCTCACCGGCATGGTTCTCATCTTTTTGCTAGGCACGCGGCGGCCCTATTACCGCCGCCGCGACCTTTCCTGGTAAATGGAATCGCGGAGCATTTCGAAGTTGCCGATAGCGTTGTGTCAGGCACCGCGCGGGCGAGGCATGCCTCGCCCCTACGGCGGACCTGTAGGGGCCGGGCACACCAGGCCCGGCTGATTCTCGAACGGGTGTACTCAGCAAACTGGAGGTGCTGCCATTCCTGAAGAAACCAGCGGCGCGCGCGTGAGCCTCGACGCGCTGGCCATCGCGGCCCATCCCGACGACGTGGAACAGACCTGCGGCGGCACGCTCATCCGCATGGCGGAGATGGGCTACCGCACCGGCGTGCTCGATCTCACTGCCGGCGATATGGGTTCGCGCGGCACGCCCGAAGAGCGCATCGCCGAATCGCAGGCCGCGGCCCGTCATCTGCTGCTGGCCTGGCGAGGCAACCAGCACATGCCGGATGCGCGCCTGGAAAACACGCTCACCGCGCGCATGACGCTGGCGGTGAAGATTCGCGAATTGAAGCCGCGGGTGGTGATTCTGCCCTATTGGGAAGCACGCCATCCCGACCATTACCGCGCCAGCGAAATCGGTTTCGAAGCCTGCTTCCTGGCCGGCTTGAAGAAGCTCGAAGAGTATTCCGAGCCGCACCGCCCGCAGAAGATTCTCTACTCGAGCTTGTATGCCGATGTGAAGCCGTCGTTCATCGTGGATATCAGCGGCCAATTTGAGCGCCGCATGGAGGCGCTGCTGAGTTATCGCTCGCAGTACGGCGCGGCGGATCACGCGGGCGGCCTGTTTCCCGACGAGCCCGAGATCCGCGAGCGCCTGGGCGCCATCGCGCGCTTTTACGGCAACCTGATCGGCGTGAGATACGGCGAGCCTTTCATAGTCAAAGAAGCCATGCGGGTGGACGATATCGTAGCCATGCCAGTAAGGTCGATCTAAAAGAGAGAACCATGGCCACGGATGAACACAGATAAACACGGATAAAACAAAGAAAGAATCATATCTGCGTTGATGTGCGTTTATCTGCGGCTCAAAATGATTTCCTTAAGTCGTTAACGAATGACCTCGCTTTCCACTCCGCGATTACTTCTCCGGCGCTGGCGCGCCGAAGATCGCGAGCCGTTCTACCGCATCAATTCGGACCCGCGGGTGATGGAGCACTTCCCCGCCTGCCTGACGCGCGCCGAAAGCGATGCCGCAATCGACCGTATGGAAGCGCACTTCAAGCATCACGGCTTCGGCCTGTGGGCCGCCGAACTCGTCCAGACCGGTGAATTGGCCGGCTTCATCGGCCTCTCGACGCCCCGCTTCACAGCGCATTTCACGCCGTGCGTGGAAGTCGGCTGGCGCCTCAGCGTGCAATTCTGGGGCCGGGGATTGGCTACCGAGGGCGCCCGCGAGGCCATGCGCTTCGGATTCGAACAAGCGCGGCTGAGCGAGATTGTGTCGTTCACCGTTGCCGGGAACCTGCGTTCCATCCGTGTCATGGAGAAGCTGGGGATGCGGCGCGGTCCGGCGGACGATTTCGATCACCCATGGGTCGCCGCTGGCCACCCGTTACGGCGTCACGTGCTGTACCGGCTGCCGGCGGTGGAGTATCAAGACTGGCTGCGACACCAGGCAGATCAGCAATAGCACCAGCAGCAGAGCGGGGGCCCCCAGGAACGCCGAAAGTTCACGCCGCTGCCAGCTACCGTGCCGCTGGAGATGCAACCGTGGCTGTCCAAGCGAAACCCGGCGGGCCGGTTGGATGATAATGATTCGGATGCCCGACGCCGATCAACTCCTGCCGCCCGTTCTCTGGGCGTTGCTGGCGGCGCTCTCGGTATGCGCCCCCGCGGGCCTTCGCGCCCAGGAACTGAAGCCCGAAACAGCGCACGCCTTCGATTGCTACGTGCAATCCGCGGAAGCGCGCCTGTACGCCCGCAAGGCATTTCTGGCCGCTGATGCCGATGCCGCGCTAAACGAGCGCTTGGTTCGCGGCCATCGTGTCGAGACTTTCCCAGCGAACGGGCCTAATCCGCACAAACTCCCCGCCGCCCATCTCTACGACTGGATCGGCAGCGTGTTCATTCCCGGCGGCACGGCGGATCGGACCATCCGCCTGCTCCAGGACTACGGCCACCGTGCGCAGTATTTCCCCGACATGGTGTCGGATTCCAAGCTGGCTTGCCGGACCGGCGACAGCCATTTTCAGTACTCCATGCAGTTGAAGGAGGCGGTGCGGATCGAGGTCCAAAGCGACGTGGTCTGGGAGCGCGTGGACCAGCGTCGCTGGCGGTGCCGCTCCTACGCCACCAGCCTGCGCGAGATCGGCTCGAATCACGGCTACTTGTTGCGGCTCTACTCCTACTGGCGCGTCGCAGAGGTGGAGAAGGGCGTTTACGTGGAGGGCGAATCCATCTCGCTCACCGCCGAATTCAGCGCCATGGCGCGCGCGCTCGGGAGCGTGCTGCTGGGCCTCAGCCCGGAGAGGACCCTGCGGCACTCGCTCGCGTCGATACGCGAACAAGTGCTGAACCAGAAGCTGAAGTTCGCCGGTCCGCCCGCCGGTCTGCCCGCCTGTGGCGACGCCTTTCGCCCCGCCCGCTGCCAAGGCGGGCAAAGCAAGTGAAGCCAGGATGTGCGGCAACGGCGCCCGGGCTCACTTGCCGTGCGGGTTCTTGGCCGGCTTTTCCCGCTCCAAAATAGAGCGGAGGAATGCGACTTCCTCCGGCGAATAGGGCGTGCCGTCCGGGCGGAAGATATCGTGGAACCAGACTGCGGGCTGGCGGTCGATGTACGGCTTCTGCCAGGAATCCCATGGCAGGTAGGTCTGCGTTTTTCCCGCGACGAGCCCCCAGTTGTAGGCGCCGATGTTGTGCTTCTTGGCAATCGGCAGGATGCTCTGAAACGTGCTGCCGTTGGGCCGCGCCATGTACTCGGTACATAAGATGGGGCGACCCAGCGCCTCCAGCCAGGCCACTCGCTGTTCGAATTCCGCGGGCTTCGCGTAGCTGTGGAAGCTGATGATGTCGGAGTTGTCGACCTGGATTTTCTCGATTGCCGTCAGCTTGCTGGGGCTCGACCAGTCGCCGTGCCAAAGGCCGGTGGTCAGCGGCTGCTGGGGCAAACCGGCGCGCGCGTAAGTGAAAACCTGCGGCAACAGCGCCTCCACCAGCGCGAGCTTGTTGGCCGGCTCGGTGGGGCCGTAGCTGCCCTGGTTGGTGTTGTCCGGCTCGTTCCACACGTCCCAGGCCAGCACTCGCTTGTCGTCTCCGAAATCCCGGATGATACTCTGCACGTAGGCCAGCACGCTGTCATATTCCTTGGGGTTCATCAAGTACGGCGCGCCGGGACTTTGCACCCATCGTGAATTATGAATGCCGGGCTGCGGCGGACGCTGCGGGCCGATTTCGGGGAAAGGGTCCCAACACGAATCTAAGAGCACAAACAGAGTCTTGATGTGGTGCCGCTCGGCGATCTTGAGGTACACGTTGATGCGCCGTTCGAACCCGGCTGCATCCTCGCGCCAGACTAAGTAGTGCAAAAACACGCGCACCGTGTTCATTCCGAGCCCTTCGGCCAGCCCCAGCTCGCGATCGATCGTGGTCGGGTCGAACGTGTCCGCCTGCCACATCTCCAGTTCGTTGGAGGCGGTGGAGGGAATGAAGTTCGCGCCCACCAACCAGGCTTCGCGCGCGTACCACTGCCGGGCCTCCGTTTCCGTCCAATGCCGTTGGTCGCGATTCCGTTTCTGCCCAAGCAGGGAAAGCCCGAGCAGGAGAAACACTCCGATTCGCCAAGGTCTCATGTTGTGCTCGCCTTGATTGTAGCGTAGCGTGCGGCGGGTCCCCGACCTGCCGATAGCGGGTTGCATGGTGCCCGACGGGGCGGTTGGCAGGCCGGGGACCTGGCCGATGTTAGACTGCGCCCAGCGATTTTACGAGGCCGTCGATCGCCTGCAGCCTGCGCCAGAATTCCGGCAGCAGGTCGAGCCGCAACGCGTTCGGGCCGTCGGAAAGCGCCTTCTCCGGCGCGTCGTGCACTTCGACGAAGATGCCGCTCACGCCCACCGCGACTGCCGCGCGCGCCAGCGGCTCGATAAACTGCGGCTGTCCGCCGGAGACCGCGCCGGCACCGCTCGGCAATTGCACGCTGTGAGTGGCATCGAACACCACCGGCCAACCCGCATCGCGCATGATCTTGAGCCCGCGCATATCCACTACCAGGTTGTTGTAGCCGAACGAGGAGCCGCGCTCGGTGATGACCACTTGCGCGTTCCCGGTGGAGGCCACTTTCTCCGCCGCGCGGTGTATATCGTGCGGCGCCACGAACTGTCCCTTCTTGATGTTGACAATGCGGCCGGTGCGGCCCGCCGCCAGCAGCAGATCGGTTTGCCGGCACAGGAAAGCGGGGATCTGCAAAATGTCCGCCACCGCGGCGGCGGGTTCGGCCTGCGCCGGTTCGTGGATATCGGTGAGGATGGAAAAGCCCTCCGCCTTGACGCCCGCCAGAATGCGCAGGCCTTCGACGAGACCCGGTCCGCGATACGCGTCGAGGCTGGTGCGGTTGGCCTTGTCGAACGAAGCCTTGAAAACAAAGTTGACGCCCACCGCGTGGCGAATTCCGCGCGCCATCCGGTAAACGTGCTCCTCGCTTTCGATCACGCACGGCCCGGCGATCAACACCAGCGGACGGGGCGCCGCGTGCGCCCGGCCGAAGGCGCCGAACTCAATCGCCATGGGAATACGTGGTCTCCGCCCGGTCGCGGCTCTCGATGGCCAACCGCAGCCGGCGCTGCCGGTACTCGTAGGCGGCGCCGATGAACGCTTTGAACAGCGGATGCGGCTCCATCGGCTTGGACTTGAACTCGGGATGGAACTGGCAGACCAGGTACCACGGGTGATCCGCGATCTCGCATATCTCGACGTACGTGTTGTCGGGCGTCTCGCCGGTGATGCGCAGGCCGGCCGCTTTCAGCCGGTCTTCGTACTCGCGGTTGAATTCATAGCGGTGGCGGTGCCGCTCCTGAATTTCGCGCGTGCCGTAGGCCCGGTACGCGAAGCTCGCTTCCGCCAGCCTGCAGGGCCAGCTTCCCAACCGCATGGTGCCGCCGAGTTCGTCCACGCCCTTGAGCTCGCGCAGCTTGAAGATGACGCGGTGCGGTGTGCCCGGGTTGAACTCGGTCGAATTCGCGCCCTCCAGGCCGCACACGTTACGCGCGTATTCAATCACCATGGTTTGCATGCCCAGGCAAATGCCGAAGTACGGCACCTTGCGCTCGCGCGCGAAACTAATCGAGTTGATCATGCCCTCGATACCGCGCTCGCCGAACCCGCCGGGCACCAGGATGCCGTCGTAACCTTCGAGCTGTTTCTCCCACTCCGGACCGAGCACGCCTTCGGCCTCGATCCAGTGAATGTTCACTTTCAACTGGTGCGCCAGGCCGCCGTGCAGCAGGGCTTCCTTGAGGCTCTTGTAGGAATCCTCGTATTCCACGTACTTGCCCACCAGGCCAATGGTCACTTCGTCGCGCGGATTCTGCATGCGCTCCAGCATGGCGGTCCATCGGTCCAGATTCCGCTCGCCGGTGTTGAGGTGCAGCAAGCGGCAGACGATGTCGTCCACGCCTTCGCCGGCGAACATCAGCGGCACTTCGTAAACGCTCTTGACGTCGCGCGCCGTCACCACCGCTTCCACATCTACGTCGCAAAACAGCGCGATCTTCTCTTTCATCTCCTGCGAAATAAAGCGCTCCGAGCGGCAGACCAGGATGTCGGGCTGGATACCGATGGCGCGCAGCTCCTTGACGCTGTGCTGGGTGGGCTTGGTTTTCAGCTCCTGCGCGGCCGCGATCCAGGGGACCAGCGTAACGTGCACGAACAGGCAGTTGCCGCGGCCCTGCTCGCGCCGCATCTGGCGGATGGCTTCGAGAAACGGCAGCGATTCGATATCGCCCACCGTGCCGCCGATTTCGGCGATCACCACGTCCACGTCCTGCGCCACCCGTTTCAGCCCGGCCTTGATTTCGTTGGTGACGTGCGGAATCACCTGCACGGTCTTGCCTAGATAGTCGCCGCGGCGCTCGCGGGCGATGATCTGCTCATAGATGCGGCCGGAGGTCAGGTTGTTGCCCTGCGTGAGCTTGGCATGGGTGAAGCGTTCGTAGTGGCCGAGATCGAGATCGGTTTCGGCGCCATCGTCGGTGACAAAAACCTCGCCGTGCTGGAAAGGGCTCAGGGTGCCTGGATCCACGTTGAGGTACGGATCGAATTTCTGGCAGGTGACTTTCAACCCGCGGCTTTCCAGCAGGCACCCGATGGAAGCCGCGGCAATTCCCTTGCCCAGCGACGAGACCACGCCGCCCGTTACGAAAATGTATTTGGCCATATTATTTCACCCCCGGCATCATGGAAGCTTCGAAGAGCCGCGAGACCCGTTCCAGGTCCTCGAGCGTATCCACGCCCAGCGACTCATAGTCGGTTTCGATTACCCGTATGGGGTAGCCGTTCTCGATGGCGCGCAGTTGTTCCAGCCGCTCGGCGCGCTCGAGCGGGCCCACCGGCAGGCGCGAATATCCGAGCAGGAAATCGCGCCGGTACACGTAAAGCCCGACGTGTTTGAACCAGGCGCCGCCCTCTCCCCGCGCATAGGGAATGGCGCAGCGCGAAAAGTAAATCGCGTCTCCGGCGAGGTTGGTGACCACCTTGACCACGTTGGGATCGGTGATTTCGCGCGGGTCTTCAATCCTTTTCTTCAGGGTCGCCATCACCACGTCGGAATCGTGGACCACGGGCAGAATCGCGGCGTCGATAGCGGCGGGATCGATCAGCGGCTCATCGCCTTGAATGTTGACCACCACGCCGGCCTCTTCGGCCGAGGCAACCTCCGCCACTCGGTCGGTGCCGGAGGGGTGATCGGCGCGCGTCATGCGCACTGGCGCTCCAAAACCGCGGGCAGCCTCGTAAACCCGCTCGTCGTCGGTGGCGATGATGGTGCTGGTCAGGTAACGGGACTGGCAGGCGCGCTCGTAGACGTGCTGCAGAACGGTTTTGGAGGAGAGGAGCGCCAGAACCTTGCCCGGAAAACGTGACGAGGCAAATCGTGCGGGAATTACGCCCAGAATTTTACGGGGCACACGCGATCATACCATAAAATCCCTGTGATAGACTTGGGATAGAAATGCTGGCCTGAGAGCCTATGCTCCTCTCCCGGTGTAAGCTGCCCGTTGTCCTCGCCGCCTTCCTGGGTTTGTCATGCGCGGCGCATGCTCAGGAACCCGGCGGCACACGCGCTACCATCGTGCCGCGGCCCAAACCGCCCGATCGGGAGCGGATTCTTCCCAAGGCGGACATCCGCGTGGATAGCACCCTGGTGCTGATCCCGGTCACCGTGACCGATCCCATGAACCGCTTCGTCACCGGTCTGGAAAAAGAGAATTTCAAGGTGTTCGAAGACAGGAAGGAGCAGGAAATCAGCCAGTTCTCGAGCGAAGACGCGCCGCTTTCGGCGGGAGTGATCTTCGATTGCAGCGGCAGCATGGGCCACAAGCTGGAAAAATCGCGACTGGCGGTTTCCGAGTTCTTCAAGACCGCCAACCCCGAGGACGAGTTTTTCCTCATCCAGTTCAACGACAATGCCCAATTGGTACAGCCCTTCACGCAGAATTTAGAGGAAATTCAGAATCGCCTGACGTTCACTTTTTCCAAGGGCCGGACCGCGCTGCTCGATGCCGTCTTTCTCGGTTTGCACACCATGAAGCAGGCGAAGAATCCGCGAAAAGCGCTGCTCATCATCTCCGACGGCGGCGATAACAACAGCCGCTACACGGAAACGGAAATTAAGAACCTGGTCAGGGAAGCGGACGTCCAAATCTATGCGATTGGAATTTACGAGGAAGGGCCGGCGCGCTCGCGGACGCCGGAGGAAGCTGCCGGGCCGGCGTTGCTCTCCACCATCGCCGAGCAGACCGGCGGGCGGCAGTACGAAGTGGACGACTTGAACGAGCTTCCGGACGTGGCGGCGAAAATCGGCGTGGAACTGCGCAACCAGTACGTGCTGGGGTACGCCCCGTTAAATCGGGAACGCGACGGCAAGTACCGCCATGTGGTGGTGAAGGTGGTTCCTCCGCGCGGTTTGCCGCTGCTGCGGCCCTTCTGGAGACTGGGATATTATGCTCCCTCGCAATAGCCGGTGGGTGCCGGCCCTGTTCGTCGCGCTGGCCGCTTTCGGCCAGGAGAAACCCGTGGCGCCTCCCGAAGGGGAAGAAGCGCCCGTGGTGTTTCGCGCCGACACGCGCCTGGTGGTCTGTCACACCACGGTGGTGGACAAGAACGGCCACCTGGTGACGGACCTTCCCGAATCGGCCTTTTCGGTTACCGAAAATGGCGTGCCGCAGGCGATCAAAGAGTTCAGGCGCGAGGATGTGCCGGTGTCGCTGGGGCTCATCATCGACAATAGCGGCAGCATGCGCGACAAGCGCGCCAAGGTGGCTGCCGCGGCGCTGGACCTGGTCAAGGCATCCAACAAGGAGGACGAGGTGTTCGTCGTCAATTTCAACGACGACGCCTATCTCGATCTGCCGCACAACGAGGATTTCACCAATAACATCGCCGACATGGAAGAGGCGCTTTCGCGCATCGATTCGCGCGGCGGAACCGCCATGCGGGACGCCATCCGCATGTCCATCGACCACATCAAGCAGAAGGGCCACCGCGACAAGAAGGTGCTGGTGGTGGTGACCGACGGCAACGACAATTCCAGCATCATCAGCCTGGAGAACTTGGTGAAGGCCTCGCAGCAAAGCGAAGTGTTGATTTACGCGGTGGGCCTGTTGAGCGAGGAAGAGCGGCGCGAAGCCGTGCGCGCCAAGCGGGCGCTGGAGGAGTTGACGGTGGCGACCGGCGGCGAAGCGTTCTTCCCCAAGGATCTCAGCGACGTCGACCGCATTGCAGCGGAGGTGGCGCGCGACATTCGCAGCCAGTACACCATCGAGTACTCGCCCACCAACATCGCCATGGACGGTTCCTACCGCCAGATCCGAATCGCGCTGAATGCGCCGGGGCACCTGTCCGTGCGCACGCGCAGCGGCTATTACGCCACTCCAGAACAGGTTATGCCGCCCCCGGCCTCGAACGCCCTGAAATCGCACTAATGCTCGCTCTGCTCTGGCGCATGACCCGCGGCTACCGCCTGTGTCCGTGGCGCAGCCCTTACCTGCGCTGGCGCGTCGAGACTTACTGGGGCATTCACGCCGAAAGCATCGGGTTCGCCGACTTCTGGCGCTTCGCGTGGCGCCAGCGGCGCGAACTGGCCGGCTATTTCCGCTGGGCCGCAAAGATGCAGCGCAAGACGCGCCTGGCCGGGTGAGCGGGGCACGCGGCGCATTGCGACAGATCAAAACAGCACAGCGCCGCCGGTCAGTGAAGGGTAGCCGCCTATCCCTGCTTCGCCGCTTTGGCGGCGGGCATGAAGCGGTTGATGAAGCTGGTGTCGAAGCGGCCGGCCTGGAAATCGGGGTCGGCCAGGATTCGCTGGTGCAGCGGAATCGAGGTGTGAATTCCCTCGATGACGAACATGTCGAGGGCGCGGCGCATACGTGCGATAGCCTCTGCCCGGTCGTTGCCGTGAACGATCAGCTTGGCCACCAGCGAATCGTAATACGGCGGAATCACGCAGTCGGTATAGACCCACGTATCCACGCGCACGCCGATGCCGCCGGGGAGATGGAAGCCGGTAATGCGGCCGGGCGAGGGCGCGAAGGTCTCCGGGTTCTCCGCGTTGATGCGGCACTCGATGGCGTGACCGCGCATTTCCACCGGACCCGTCAGAATCTGCGGCAGCGTCTCGCCCTGCGCGATGCGGATCTGGCTTTTCACGATGTCGACGCCGGTGACGAACTCGGTCACCGGGTGCTCCACCTGCACGCGGGCATTCACTTCGATGAAGTACAGCTTGCCGGTCTCGTCCATCAGGAACTCGACCGTGCCCGCGTTGGTGTAACCGGCTGCCCGAATCGCCTTGCGCAGCACCGCGGAAATTTCTGCGCGCTGCGCGTCAGTCACCACCGGCGAAGGCGATTCCTCGATCAGCTTCTGGTGGCGCCGCTGGATACTGCATTCGCGCTCGCCGAGGATTTCCACGTTGCCTTGTTCGTCGGCCAGAATCTGAAACTCGATGTGGCGCGGCGCGGCGATGAACTTTTCAAGATACAGGTCGGCCGAGCTGAACGCGGCGCCCGCTTCCTGCTGCGCCTGGGCGAACAGCCCGGGCAGGTCGCTGGCGTTGTTGACGACGCGCATGCCGCGCCCGCCGCCGCCCGCCGAGGCCTTGAGGATCACCGGGTAGCCGATCTTTTCGGCCAGCTCCAGGGCCTCCTCCGGGCTGGCCAGCACGCCGGGCGAACCGGGCAGCACCGGAACCCCCATTTCGCGCATGAAGGCCCGTGCTTGCTCTTTGACGCCCATCAGCCGGATCACACCGGATTTGGGGCCGATGAACTTGATGCCGGAGGTCTCGCACACTTCGGCGAAGCCGGCGTTCTCGCTCAGAAACCCATAGCCGGGATGAATGGCGTTCACGTTGGTGATTTCCGCCGCGCTGATGATCGCCGCCACGTTCAGATAGCTGCGCACGCTCTTGGCCGGGCCGATGCAGATGGCCTGGTCGGCGTAACGCACGTGGGAGCTGTAGCTGTCGGCTTCCGAATACACGGCGACCGTGTGGATGCCCAGCTCCTTGCACGCCATGATGACCCGGACCGCAATTTCGCCGCGGTTGGCGATGAGTATTTTCTTAAACGGTACGGATGGCAAACAACGCCTCCCCGTACTCCACCGGCTGCCCGTTCATCACCAGCTTGCTTTCCAGGATGCCCGAGGTCTCGCATTCGATCTCGTTCATCAGCTTCATGGATTCGATGATGCACAGCACTTTGCCCGGCTGCACCTTCTCGCCCAGGCGCACGAACGGCGGCGCGCCTGGCGAAGGACACTCATAAAAGGTGCCGACAATGGGCGATTTCACCAGTGTGAGGCTGGCGTCGGCCGCTTTTTCCAGGTCCTTGGGCTCCGGCGGTTCCGCTGGGGCCGCTGCGTGAGCCGCCGCCGGCGCCGCCTGTACCGGCCCCGCTGCCGCGTAGGACGGCGGCGCCAGTACGATCTCCTGCGCCGCAAACGCGGCACGGCGGATGCGCACGCGGTTGTCGCCGCGCTGCACTTCGAGCTCCGCGATCCCCGTTTCCGACGCCAACTGGATTAGCTCTCGTATTTCGTCTACAGTCATCTTTCGATTAGCTTACCATCACCGCCCCTTCCCCCCGGAACCGCCCCCTCCCGGCGGCGTCACGCCCGCCCCCCTTACTTGCCGCCGGGCCTCTGCGCCGGCGCATGATCCGTAGCGGCTGCCTCCCTGCAGTTTTTCGTATTGCGGGATCTGCCTGTTCGCGCGGCGCGGGCTGGCGTATATTGAATAGCACGCATGATGGTATTGGGAATCGATATCGGGGGCGCGCAAATCAAGGCCGGGATGGTCGACGAAGCGGGCGCCATTCTTGCCGCGCGCACCATCGAAACGCCGGGCAATCTGGATTCGCTGCTGCCCTCGCTGCACGAGGCCATCGACTGGCTGCTGGAAGCGACCTCGCAGCCCGCCGCGGTCGGCGTCGGCTGCAAAGGCATCATCGACCCGGATAGCACACGCGTCGAGCTGCTGCGCGGAACCTTGCACTTCCTCGAAGGGCTGCGCCTCAGCGACCTGGTCGGCCTGCCGCCCGACGTGCCGGTCTTCGCCGATAACGACGCTCGCGTGGCGCTGGCGGGTGAGATGGTGTGGGGCGCGGCGCGCGGCCGCGAGAACGTTGTCATGCTCACCCTCGGCCAGGGGGTGGGCGGCGCCGTGCTGGCGGGCGGTCAACTGCTACGCGGCCACACCGGCATGGCGGGCAACCTGGGCCATCTGACCGTGGCGCCCGACGGGGCGCAATGCGCGTGCGGCAATCGCGGCTGCCTGGAGACGGTGTTTTCCGCGCGCGCCATCGAGGCGCAGGCCTGGTCCGCCGTGCATCGCGGTTGCGAGTCCTCCCTCACGCGCCTGTTTCGCGAACAGCCGCAACTGGTCAACTGCCGCACCATTTTTCAGGCCGCGCGCGAGGGCGATGAGCTTGCCTCGACCATCATTCTGGACGCCATCGCCAAACTCGCCGCCGCGCTGGCCGGCCTGTTGCACACGTTCGACCCCGAGATCGTCATCATCGGCGGCCAGGTGGCCAATGCCGGCGCGGATTTGCTGTCCCCCTTGCAGGACGCCGTGTGGGAGCGCTCGCGCGGCCTGCTGGGCCGGGAGGTGCCGCTGGTGGAACAACAGGTAGCCGATAAGTCCGGCATCGTCGGCGCCGCCGGCCTCGCCATGGCTCCGCGCTCGTAGCGTGGTGTTCCGGGATTAAAGCACCCAGGGGATATGTATACGATAGTAGTATACTGAGGTTGTGGCGGCAGCGGATCCCTTGGAGAATTGCACCGGGTTTGACTGGGATGACGCCAATGCCCACAAAAACTGGGAACGGCACCGTGTAACGCCGGAGGAAGCTGAGGGCATTTTTTTCCATGAGCCGCTCGTTGTACGAAGCGATGTTCGCCATTCGAACGCTGAGAAGCGGTACTACGCGCTCGGGCAGACTGGCGTTGGCCGGCGACTGTTTGTCGTCTTTACGGTCCGACGGAAGCTCATCCGAGTGATTTCGGCCAGGGACATGAACCGGAACGAAACGGAGGCCTACCGGAGATATGAAGAAGAAACTTCCTGAATTCAAGAACGAAGACCACGAACGGAAATTCTGGGCCACTGCAGATTCGACCGAGTACGTGGATTGGCAATCAGGAAAGCGCAAGAAACTCGCTCATCTCAAACCGTCCCTAAAAACGATATCACTGCGGCTCCCGGTCTCCATGATTGAGGATCTCAAAGTACTCGCGAATCGCCGCGACGTTCCTTATCAGTCTCTGCTTAAGGTGTTCTTGGCTGAACGCCTGGAGCGGGAGCGCCAGCCGCAGCGGTTGTTGAGTTCTCGGGCTCGGCGGATGATCATCCGCGAGAACCAGGCGCGCGAGCACCAGCCGCAGCCAGAGTAAGCCCGTTTCCTTCACCGCCGGACGCCCGCGAATCAAACCGCTGCCAGTTGTTTCTTGAGGAACGCCAGGTCCCGGCGCAGCGCTGGCAGCGTCTCACTGGGGCGGTAATTGACCCGCAACAGGATCGGCCCGGCGTAACGCGCTGCAGCCAGCGTGTGGAACATGGCGGGCCAATCGACCATTCCTTCTCCCAGCGGGCATTCGGTGAGCGTCCAGGCGCCAGAGCCCTTCGCCCAGTAGGAGTCGCGCGCCGTCACCATTTTCAATCGCGGCAGGGCCAGGCGCAGCGCCAGGGCAGCGGCCGGAGCTCCCATTCGCGCGGCGTAGCCGACATCGAAATCGTAACCCGCGTAACGGGCATCGATGCCGCGCAGCAGCAGGCCGGCATCCCATACCGCGCCGCCGAAGTCGCCGCCCGGTCCGTTGTGGACAGCCAGCGCCATGCCGGCGCGGCCGGCAAACGATGCCAGCACGGAAAGGTCGCGCTGAATCTCCGCCAGGCGCGCATCCAGGTTGCCTTCGGCCGGAAGCGTCCATTGCCCGGGAAGGAAGATGGGCACGCCCATTTCGTGGCCCACCCAGAAGATCAACTGCAGAATCCGTTCGGCGGGCGAAGTGACCGGCGTGCCGATGGCGTATACATCCACGCTTCTGCCGGTCATCGCCTCGACGCCGCGCATCAGATCGAGCTCGGCGTGCTCCGGCGTGATGTGGCCGCCCTCTTGGACCGAAAGCACGCACCCATCGAAACCAAGCCCGTGGATCACGCCACCCAATTCGTCGTAACCGATGCCCGGAAACTGTTCGATGTGGACGCACAGCGCCGGCGAGACCCGCGGCCGCGGCCCATTCGCGGTGCGCTCCTGCGCGCCGGCCCGCGCCGCGCCCGCCGCGAGCCCCCACATCAGTTGCCGCCGGGAGAGTGGCATAGATCAGCCGAAGCCCACGGCCATTGTACGATACGGAGCGGGCTCCGCGACGACATTTTCTGGCGGCCTTGACTGGGAGGAAGCGTGGTCGCCAGAATAGAATCATGGAACGTGAGCAGGTCATAGCCGCTTTGCAGGCGCATGAAGCCGAACTACGCGCGGCGGGTGTGATGGGCGTGTCCCTGTTTGGCTCGGTGGCGCGCCGCGAGAATCCCGCTCACGATGTCGATGTGGCTGTGCGCTTGGGTGAGAGTTTTTCCAAGCCTGGCCTTGACTACTTCCGCCGCATTGAGGACCTGGAGCGCCGGCTGTCGGCAATCCTCGCCTGCAAAGTGGATATCGTCGAAGAACCGGTGCGCAAAGAGCGCCTGCAAAAAGAGATCGACAGGGATCGCGCGCTTGCCTTCTGAGAAACCCCTGCGCCGCTTGCAGGACATCATCGACAACGTGCAGGCCATCCAGCGCTACGTCACCGGCATGGACTTGGCTTCGTTTGAAGAGGACGCGCGAACCAACGACGCCGTGGAGCGCTGCCTGGAGCGAATCAGCGAAGCGGCGGCGAAGCTTGGAGACATCGCGCCAACTATAATGCCCGGTCAGCCATGGCAGCAGATCCGAGGGCTCGGCAACCGCTTGCGCCATGAATACGACGCGATCCGGGCGGACCGGCTTTGGGATATCGTGCGGATTGATCTCCCGGCGCTCTCGAGCGCGTGTGAACACGCCCTGCGGCAGTTACGCGAACAGCAGCCTGAATGAAACTCGACGCTCCGTGCCAACTCTATTCTTCTGAATAGAACCAGGAAGCCATCAAACCGAGCACGAACCCAACCGCGCCGTCGAAGCTCATGGGATTCGGCGGCGGTTGGTGCTTAAGTCTTGCGTGGCGCGAAAAGGCTCCGATGGCCTCTTGATGGTTGACCGTCCTTTTGAACCGTTCCAATTCATTTCTCGAGCAGTTTTTAAGCTTGCCGATAACGCCATCATCGCCGCCGAAGCGATCCGCTATGACCTCGTACGTGCGATAGAGGTTAGCCCATTGATTTGCGCCCTCAAACCCCAACGCCTGACCGCAGTACATCATCGCTTCTTTGAAATCGCTGTCGGTGGCCGACTTGTGTAAATAGGGATTCAGAAAGTCGTTATTACTCTGAAGAATGCGATTGATCGCCGGTTTACTGTCAGTTCCATGCACTCTCACAGTGAGTGGTGGGTTGATCAGGGCGACTCGACCCCCTTCCGCCAAGAGGTCAATGAGACACCGAACCGTTGCAGGGTGATAGCCCGGGCACTCGATAGAAATGGCGGCTTGTATGCGCGCCAGCTCCTCCTTGGCCCAGGCCCAAACGTCGTTCTGGGTAGCATCGCTGGGAATTCGTGAGTCGGTGACGAATGTCCGAGACGGCCCCTCGCTCGTAGTGGCGTATTCGGCGATTCGGATTGGCGAGTTTAGAATAAACCGTTCGAACAAGTCGAGGTCGATGTCGCTGTTGAACAACAGTTCGACCATGAATCGTTGGTCCGTCTTGACATAATCGGTTGCCTTTCTTCGTCGGACGGGTGGGAGCGCCGTCACCCTGCATGTGTAGTCGGGTAGGGGCGGCGGAATTCGGCGGTAGTTTATCGGGTCGCCCATTAACGTCTCCTTCGGTTAGGCCGTCGCCCTTCAGCGGGGTGCGGTAGGCGTCGCCGCCTCGGTCAGCTCAGCGCCACCTTCAGCGTGACGGCATGCTGCGATGGCGGCTCGTGCGGCATGGTGACGCTGAGGCCGGCTTCGGTCTGCGACCATTCGAGCCTGCCCTTGTGGCCCAGCAATTCCACATTGGCGATCTTGCCCGGCGCTTGCGGGCTGGCGGTGCCGAGCGGCTTGATGAGCACGCTCCCCGCGGGCCAGCCCATCATGAATGCGTAGAGTGTGTCGCCCTTGGTGGTGAAGCGCACGTCTTCGGCGGTCAGCGCCTTGCGCGCCGATTCGTTGAAGGCGCCCTTCTTCTCCACCTGCGTCCCCGGGCCTTCGCCAAAGACCTTCCAGGGGCGCGTGCCGTAAATGCCCTCGCTGTTCACCGCCATCCAGCTTGTGATTGCGGCGACGATCTTCAACTCATCCGGGTCCAGCGCGCCGCTGTTGGGAAGCGGAAAGTTGAGCAGCAGATTGCCGTTGCGGCTGACGATATCCACCAGCAGGTCGATCACGGTCTTGGGAGTCTTGTACTTGATGTCGCGTTTGTAGTGCCAGTTGCCGACGCAGGTATCGGTCTGCCACGGATTGGGCAGAATGTGGTCGGGCACGCCGCGCTCCACATCGAGGGCGCAGGTTCCGGTCTCGCAATCCTCCGGCCGCTTGCTGGTGTAGACCGCCTCCACGACGCCGCCGTGCCGTGCGGCATTGAGGTTATAGAGATTCGCCACCTGGCGAAGCCCGTAGTCTTCGAACGGCAGAGGGCCATCGGTGTACAGCAGGTCGGGCTCGTAATGGTCGACCAGGTCCTTGATACGGTCGAACCACTTGCGCTTCCAGGAATCCGGAATGCCGTTGTCGTTCCACTCCACGTTCGGCCCAGCGAACCGGGCGCAATCGGCCTCGTGATAGAGGTCGGCCCACTGCGGATAGGCGCCATCGTATGCGATCCCCGCCAGCGGGCCGGTTTTGTCGCTCCCGTGGCTTACCGCAAACCACTTGTAGCTGATCCACAGGTGGTCGCTGACGCCGAACTTGAGGCCGTGATTGAGCGCGGCCTTGCGGAACAGCCCCACGATGTCCTTTTTGGGCCCCATGTTCACCGAGTTCCAGCGGGTGAACTTGGAGTTCCAGAGGTCGAAGTTGTCATGGTGCACGCCCATGCTGACGAAGTACTTGGCGCCGGCCTTTTTGTAAAGATCCAGGAGATGTTCGGGGTCGAACTGATCGCCCTTCCAGGTGGGAATCACATCCTTGAAGCCGAACTTACTGGGATGCCCGTAATGCTCCAGGTGGTATTTATACTGCGGGCTACCTTGGATGTACATATTCCGGGCGTACCAATCGCCGTCCTCGGGCGCCGACTGCGGCCCCCAGTGCGCCCAGATTCCGAACTTGGCATCACGGAACCATTCCGGCACGCGGTAAGCGGCGAGCGATGCGCGCGTTCCCACGAACGGACCCTTGGCAATCTCGAGATCGGCCGCCGCGGCGCGCAGCCGGCGGCTAAGGGGCGCCGCCGCAATCAGGCCAAGCGCACTTCGTCTGCTAAACTTCATGGCATCCTTTCCGGCGAGCCGGGAGTGGTGACCGCGGCTCATCGCTCAGTCTATATGGTTTCACAAAAAGACGGCGCAATCGGCCTTCGCACTTTGTCGATTCGAAGTCAGAAAGACAAGAGGGCCTGCCTTTCCCGTGGAGCCGCCGGCTTGGCTGCCGGACCCGCGGTCCGACACGGGCGAGGGTGCCCGTCCCGCTCTGCTACAATTCTTCCGAAGTGGTGCCCGTTATGGATCGAGCGACGAAACCGGAGCGTGCGATTGGCCGGTCTCCGGAGAGGCTTACCATCGCCGAGCGACTTGCGTTCGCCCGCAAGTACATCGCCTTGGAAATCTACACGCCGCGAAACCTGGCGCTGCGCCGCATTGAAGCCATCGGCGATTCACCGGCCGATTGCATCGGGATGCTCCGCGCGCGCGGCCTCGATCCCACGGCGTTCGAATTCAGCCGGCTTTCAGCGCCGTACTGATCACAACAGGCGGTTCTCGAGCCGAGGCGGAGCGTAGGCCGCGGACATCCCGGTCGCCACGCTTGGCGGCGTCCCAAGGGTGGGCTGGCGCTTAAGCCACTTGCCGGTCCGAATGGGTGAGGGCCTGGGATTCCGTGACCAGGGACCGTTGCAGGCTGACCAGCGACTGCTGCATGGAAGGCAGGCTGCGTTCCGTGCCTCCCAGATCTCCCAGCTTGGAGATCACCTCGCTTTGCAGGCGCGTGAAGAGATGGAAGATGCGCGGATCGCGCCAGCTTCGCGCTGTCTCCATGCGCATGATATCGATGGCTTCCGCCGGTGTGTAGGCGGGTTTGTATGGGCGCGCGGAGGTGAGCGCGTCATAGATATCGGCGATCTGCAAGACGCGCGCCAGCAGCGGAATTTGATCGCCGCGCAGCCCGTCCGGATACCCGGAGCCATCCCAGCGCTCGTGGTGGTGACGAATGATCGGTAACACCGCGCTCAGGGATTTCAGGTGGCGGCAGATTTCTTCTCCACGGACGGAATGGCTGCGCATGGTCACCCATTCTTCCGCCGTCAGCTTGCCGGGCTTGAAGAGGATGGAATCCGGAATCCCCACTTTGCCCACGTCGTGCAGATAGCCGCCGCGATAAAGCGCCAGCAGGCTCACCCGATCCAGCCCCAGGGCGATACCCAGCGCCACACTGATGAACGCCAGGCGCTCGCAGTGCCCGCCGGTTTGCGCATCCCGCTGTTCGACCGCGCGCGCCAGGGCGAAGACAATCTCTTCGGTTTCGTCCAGGCCGGCCCGACCGCGATGTTCGGCGCGCATTTCCTCGGTTCGCTGCGCGCACGTCTTTAACAGATCCTTCCAGTCTCCCGGTGCGTCCACGCGCGCGGGACTGACGCTCCATCCGGGTCGCGCGTTCTGCCTGACCTGTCTGTGTTCCACGACTACTGGAGTTATCGGCGGTCTTGGCGGAATCCTTAGCCGGTGCAGGCTAATAAATTCCTGGGGCGTTCCATGCGCTCTTGCCGCGATTGCGGTGATTCTCTTAGGTGGTCTACGAGGGGCAATGAATAGGGATACCCTCAACGGGCCGGCGGCCTACCTCTAATAGCGGAAGCGCGCCGCGGGTTGGAACTCTGCCGGCCAGCCCTTTAAAATACGATCGCGTATTCTTGGCCGCGGTTGAGTGCTTCGTGTGAGGCGGGCCGGGCATGCCCGGCCCGTACGGACGCGGCCAAGAAAAGCCGAGACGAATCTCGCCTCAGCAGGGCTTGACAGCCTGCGCCACGATTTTTCAGCACGGGGGATATGGGCAGAGCGCGGGGCGCTTCAAAGAGAGGGGTTGTTGACAATGGATATCAGGGGACTACGCATGGCGGAGGACCCGAGTTTGCCTGCGTGACGCCTTTCGATCGTCCGGTGTGTCAAGTTGACTCCGGGTGTGTACTATCTGCCAATGTGCGGAGGGGTCTCCATCATGGCAAGGAACAGGCAAATCACCACTAAAACCCCTAGTCCGGCTGCCACCATCATCGTCTCCACCTCGCTCTACGTATCGACAGAGCAATTCAATTGCCTTAGACCCGCCGGCGGCTTTCGGGCGCAATTCCACAGGAACCCAGGGGAACGGCCGGCCGGACCTCCATCAAGATAGTGCGGGCCCGCGCCACCTCGTTTCATCCGGCCGGCATTTGCCGCGGCGCTCCCGGCACTCACCGGCGGCTGGGCGCCATTCGCCGATTGGCAAGTGCCTCGAGCCGGGCCGCGGCTTACGCTGGGGTCATGACACCACAAGATAACCAGCAGAGCCCTCAGGAAGGCCTGCCTGCCCAATGGATTCCCGCCCTGATCCTGATTGGCGTCGGGGCTATTTTTTTTCTGAATAACCTGGGAATCGTGCCATTCCACGACATTTTTGTGTACTGGCCGGTGGCGCTGATCGCCTGGGGCATTTTCAAGGTGGTGGATCAGCCGGAGCCGAAGTCCAAGGTGCTGGGCGGAATTCTGACCGGTATCGGCGGCATTCTGCTGATGGGCAACCTGGGCGTCCCGCACATGGGGTGGGGCGACCTGTGGCCACTGATCCTGATCGCGGTGGGCGTGTTGTTGCTGACCGACCGGCTGTTCGGGCCGAGCGCGGAATGGGGCTGCAAGCTGAACCGGCACGCGGAGTGGGCTGATAAGTTCAACTTGCGCGTGAACAAGCTGAACGAGTCAGCGGTCTTCGGCGGCGGAAAGCGGGTGGTCACCGACGGTGACTTCCAGGGCGGCAAGGTGGACTGCGTCTTCGGCGGGTTCGACATCGACCTGCGCGGGGCGACCATGCTGCGCGATTCCGCCGTGCTGGAAGTGAACGCGGTGTTCGGCGGCGCGGATATCAAGGTGCCAGCCGCGTGGGAAGTGGTGATGAAAGGCACGGGCGTGTTTGGCGGCTTTACGGACCAGACGCAGCACCCGGACCGCAGCCTGAATCCGAATCCGAAGCGGCTGATCGTCAAGGGTGCAGGCGTATTCGGCGGCGTGACCTTCAAGAATTAGCCGCCGATGCATCCCATCCTGGCGGCGCGCCGCCTGCTCTTTTATCTGCTGGCATGGCTTCCGGCCGGCGCGCTGCTCACCTACCTGACATGGGCGGGGGGCGGATTCCGCCTGGCGCAAGCTGCGGCCGTGGTGGCGCCGGCGTGCTTCGTGTATGCTTTCGCCTGCCTCTCGCCCTGGTATCTGTGCCGCAGCCGCCCGTTCAGCCTGGCGGCCCTGCCGGAGCTAGCGGTGACGTTCAGCGCCGCGGCGGCGGCAGGCGGGCTGCTGCTGGCCGGTATCGCCTGGGCGGTGGCCCAGGAGTTGAAGATCGATGCCACCGGCCATCTGCCGCTCTGGTTCGGCGTGGGCGTGCTGCTCTACCTGCTCTCCACCGGGTTGCATTACGCCGGCCTGGCAGCCGAGCAATCGCGCGAGGCCGAGGCCCGCGCCGCCGAAGCCCGGACGCTGGCGCGCGAGGCCGAGCTGCAGGCGCTGCGGCTGCAGATCCATCCACACTTCCTGTTCAACAGCCTGCATTCGATCGCTGCGCTGGCCTCGGTGGACGCCGCGCGCGCGCGCGAAATGTGCATTCGCCTTTCCGATTTTCTGCGCATCAGCCTGGGGCTCGGCAGCCGCACCACGATTCCGCTCGGCGAAGAACTGGACCTGGCGCGCGATTATCTCGAGCTGGAGCAGGTGCGTTTCAGCGACCGGCTGCGGGTCGAAATCGAGATCGAAGCCGGCTGCGAAGACTGCGCGGTGCCCACGCTGCTGTTGCAGCCGCTGGTTGAGAACGCCGTCAAGCACGGCATCGCCGGCCTGGTGGAGGGCGGGACGATTCGCCTGGAAGCGCGCAGAGACGGTACCGGAGTGGTCATCAGCGTGACCAATCCGTTCGATGCAGAGGCGCCGCCACCGGAACGACTGGGAGTGGGCCTGGCGCAGGTGCGGCGGCGGCTGGAAATGCGCTATGGCGGAAAGGCGCGGCTGGATGCGGGGACGGCGGAGGGGGTTTATCGCGTGGTGGTGAGGGCACCTTGCGAGGGAGAGTGAGACGGCCAAGGCAGCTCACTTAATTCTGTTTCTGCGGCGGCACTCCTGTGGGCTGAGTCCCGTTGGCGGCGAGGATGCGATGCCGGCGCCTCGATGGTCAGCGCGGGATCTCTCCCATCCGGCGAAGAAACGGCGCCATGGTGAGGCCTGGCACGAAGACGGAAAAGACGACCACCGCAAAGCTGATGGTGATGATCTGTTCACGCTGCGGAACCGCGCTGGGAAGTCCCAGGGCGAGAGCCAGCGCCAACGCTCCTCTCAGGCCGCCCCAAAACAGGACGAGTTGATGCTTCCTGGCGACGCGAAGGGAAGAGCGTGAAAAGGCGAGACAACAGGGATAGATTGCCGCCGCCCTGCCCAGCGTTACCAGGGCAATCGCGATCCCTGCCGGAAGCCATATCGCGACGAAGTTCTGATGAGCTTCGTGCATTCCGATCAAAAGGAAAACCAGCGAGTTGGCCACGAAGGCGGCGTATTCCCAGAAGGCCCGAACGGCCTCTTTACCCCGCTCGGAGATGGCGTCGAGCGACTTGAAATTGCCCACGATAAGCCCTGCCGTGATGGTCGCCAGAACGCCGGACAAACCGAAGTGGTCCGCCAGGAGGAACGAGCCGTAGGCAGCGACGGTCGTGAACGTAATCTCAACCAGAGGATCGTCCGTTCGCCCGGCGAGCAGAAGTGTTGCAAGAGCGACGGCCCCGCCGCACAGAATGCCGCCGCCGATTGCTTCCAGGAGCATTGCGCTGATGGCAAGCGACGTGAGTTGCTGACCGGAAGCCGCGGCGACAACAACGCCGAAGGCAACCGCCGCCGTGCCATCGTTAAGCAGGCTTTCGGCTTCGATGAGCACCAGCAAACGACCTTGGGCCTTTGCTTCCTTGAAAGTCGCAATGACCGAGACCGGGTCGGTGGCAGCGATGAGGGCGCCGAACACCAGCGCGCCGAGCCATTGCCAGTGCGCCAGAAAGTGCATGCCGGCCGCGGTCACGCCCGCAGAAAGCAGGACGCCAACGGTCGCCAGAAGGCCGATGACCGGAAAGTCGCGCCGCAACTGATTCCAATGAAGGTAAAGCGCCGCTTCGAAAAGGAGGGGCGGGAGCAATGCAGTGAAGATGAGGTCCTTGGTAAGGCTGACCACCGGCGCGAACGGCAAGACAGCGAGAATGATTCCGGCCGCCACCAGTCCGACGCTGTAAGGCAGGCGGAGGCGACGGGTCAGCATGGCGACAACAGCCGCCACCAGAAGCAGCAGCGCACCGGTTTGAAAATGGAGTTCCATTCTTTTCCGAATGCGTTAGTGCTCTACAGTTTAGAACTAATCAAATGCGCCGTTAGACGTCCAGGCGGCGGGAGCGGACCACCTGGCGGTACCATTGCGCCGAGTCCTTGGCGATGCGGTCCACCGGATTCTTGAAGTCGACGTAGGCGAGACCGATGCGATCCTTGAGACCATCCTGCCACTCCCAGTCGTCGATCAGGCTCCAGACGTGGACGCTCTTGACGTCGGCTCCCTGCAGCATGGCGCGGCGGATGTTGGCGAGGGTTTCGCGCAGGTAGCCGATGCGCGCCGGGTCGTGCACTTTGCGATCGGCGGTCAGCACACCGGGTTCCTCGAAGCCGGTCTCTGTTATGACCACCGGCCGCTGGTAGCGCTTCCCCATCCACAGGCAGGCGCGCTCCATGGCTCCCGGGTACTTGGGGTCGTGACCGGACTCGTGCGCGTTCAATCCCTTGAGCAGCGGTGGGCCGTCACCGGCGGAAACCAGCGAGCGGCCACCGTAGAAATTCATGCCGGAGAAATCGAGGGGCGCGCGCATGCGGTCGTCATCGCCTGCCTTCCATCCCATCGCCTGGAAGGGGACGCCGTCCACGAACGCTTCGGGATACTTGCCGGTGAATGGAGGATCGAGAAACCAGAGATTACGAAAGGCGTGGAAGCGCTGGCAGGCTTCGCGATCCGCCGACGAGGAAGTCGCCGGATCGAACAGGACCATGTCGTGGGCCATGCCTGCCTGCGCTGCGGGCCGCTCCGCCTTCAGGGCGCGGAATGCGGCGCCCTGTGCCAGGTTCGAAGTGTGCGTCGCGCGCAGCGTCAGCCCGCGATCTTTGAGGCCCGGCGCGTGCACTCCCCAACCGTATCCGGCCACGGTGAAGGCCTGCATTTCGTTCATCAGGCACCACCAGGTGACGCGGTCTCCGAAACGGCGGCCGAGCACCCGGACATAATCCGCGAAGCGCGCGGCGGTATCGCGATTGGGCCAGCCGCCCTCGTCCTGGAGCGTCTGCGGCAGGTCCCAGTGATAGGCCGTCACCAGCGGCTGAACGCCCATCTTCAGGAGCCGGTCGATCAGCCGGTTGTAGTGGTCCACGCCTTTCTGGTTCACCTGGCCCTTACCATCGGGCTGCATGCGCGGCCAGGCAATCGAGAACCGGTAGGATTCGAGGCCCATCGTCTTCAGCAAGGCGAAGTCCTGTTCCCAACGGTGATAAGAATCGCAGGCCACGGCGGGAGTGGAGGCGTCTTTGATTGCGCCCGGCTGCGCTGCGAAGCGATCCCAAATCGATTCGCCCTTGCCGTCCTCGCGCGCCGCTCCTTCGATCTGGACGCACGACGTGGCGGCGCCGAAGAGGAAGCCGCGTGGAAACGGCGGCAGTGCAGAGACCGCGCCGGCCGCAGCGGCTCCGGTCGGACCTTGTCCGCGCGCGGTTCCAGCCATGACTGCGGCTCCTGCGCGCAAGAACTGCCTGCGGTTCATTCCGATGTCTCCCTATTGGCTGCCTGTCGTGTCTTCCCGGCCAACGCCGAGTGTACCTCCGATCTTCGGACCTTGGTGTTGCCGGATGTTTCGTGCCAGGGGAATCGGGGACGGACTCCAGGCGGATTCACGTTTTCGCCGAGGGCGCCGAGCCCCTCTCTGGCCACACTACCGCCAGCATTAGCGCTACCCCAATGCCGATGAATACTTCAGCGCACCGATGTAAGGCGATCTGCCATGGGGGAGCCGCTCGCGGTATCAACAGCACAATCGCCAGGGTGACTCCCCCGAACCGATATGCGCTTCGCTCCGAGCGTGCCACGGCGCAGAGCAACCCCAGGATGAACACGGCCGCACCGAATACCAGCGCGTTCCGCCCGAAGTGGCTCGCCACAATTGCGCCCACTGCCGCTCCCAGCGCCGTTCCGAGGAAGCGCTGCCGGGAAACGGCGAGCGCCGCACCTAACGATGACTGCGTAATGACCAGGGTTGTAATCGGCGCCCAGTATGCCTCCGGCAGCCGGAATAAACGCGCCACCAGCACCGAAACTACAGCCGCCAGCGCGGTGCGCGCGGAATGCACCACGACCGGCAAAGCCGCGCGCTCGACTCTATCCCAGCCAAAACTGATGGTTGTGGCCCCACCCTTCCCGCGTCTCATTTTTGTAGCATACGGGATCTGCGCAGGCGGAGTATTTGTCGGACGCGGCAGACCCTGTAGCAGCGATCGTGTGCTGCCCGCTACTTGCGGGCGCCTTCGGAGCCTTCCATGGCTTCGAGCAGGCGCGCGTAACCGGCGCGGCTCACGGGGAGGCGGGTGCCATCGGTGAGGATCGCCAGGCGGCTGTCTTTGCCGTACGGTTCGATGCGCGACACGCGCTCCAGGCTGACAATCACCGAGCGGTGAATGCGCACGAAACGCCTGGCGTCGAGCTGACGCTCGATCTCCGCGATGGGCTGCGGTTTCAGATAGCTCTTGCCGCCGCTGTGCAGAGCGATGTAATCGTCCTGCGCCTGCACGTAATCGAGCTTGTCTAGGGGGATGACGTGTACGCGCGCGCCATCGCGCACCACGATGCGGTCGACGCGCTGCTCGGGCGGCCGCGGCAGCGGCGGCGTGCGCTCGCCCAGGCGAGCCCGGGCCCGCTCCAAGGCGCGCTCGAAGCGCTCGGCGCTGAACGGCTTCAGCAGGTAATCCACCGCGTGGGCGTCGAAAGCGCGCATGGCGTATTCGTCGTAGGCGGTGACGAACACCACCGCCGGGCCGGGGTCGATCAATTCCAGCACTTCGAAGCCGTCCAGTTTAGGCATCTGGATGTCCAGAAAGACCAGGTGGGGCGCGGTTTCAGCAATGGCCTTGACGGCCTCGAAGCCGTTGGCGCATTCGGCGGCGATCTCGATTTCCGGATGCGCCCGCAACATTTCGCGCAAGTAGCCGCGCGCCAGGGCCTCGTCATCCACGATTACGGCTTTGAGCGGCGTTGGCTGCACCTCACATGCAACTGTAGCAGCGATGAAGCGGGGTGGGGCGGCGGCGGGCCGGGCATGCCCGGCCCCTACGGGCGTCTTACGCGGTTGACCCACGTCTCGCGCGAGCCCCTGGCAAATGTGAGAACCCCAGGAGGCCGGGCTGGCGCCCGGCGGCACCGATCAACAATCGGTGCGCGGGTTATCAACCCGCCCCACAATTCTCCCAGGCAGCGACTGCGCATCGCGGCGCGGAAACCGGAGCTCAGGCGCGGGTGCCAGTCATCAAGCCGGCGGGGCCGGGCATGCGGACGTGGCGGATGGCGGTGAAACCAGCGGCGCTCATCCATGCGGTGTATTCGGGCTCGCTGTAGCTGGCGCCGGCGCGCGTGCCTACCAGCATGTTCAGCGAAAACAGCGCGGCCGATTGCGGCGCGCACTTATCCGGGTCGAGGATGAACTCCTGGATCACCAACCGCCCGCCCGGAGCCAGCGCTCCATAACAGCGAGCGATCAGGTGCGCATTTTCCTTTTCGTCGAGCATGTGGCAAACGGCGGAAGCGAGCACCAGGTCATAGCCTTCGCCGAGGTGGTCGGTGCGCAAATCACCGACGCGGGTGTGGACGCGGCCGGAAACGCCCGCCTGCTCGATGTGGCGCTGGGCCAGGGGCACCACCGCGACCAGGTCTAGGATGTAAGCCTGGAGTTCGGGATTGGCCGCGGCGAAGGCGATGGAGTAAGCGCCGGAGCCGCCGCCAACATCCAGCATGCGCCGTACGCCTTGCGCGCCCACCGCCGCCACCAACGGCGCCGCGCGTTCCACGGCGTTGCGGTGCATGGCGGCGATGAAAGCTTGCGTCCAGTCGCTGGGGCGCTCGGCCATCTCCTGGTGGATCACGCTGGTTCCGGCGCGCACGCACTCGGTGAGGGTAGACCAGGTTTTCCAAAGGCTGGCGGTGTGCAGCAGGGCGGGGCGCGCGTTCTGCGGCGACCCGGTGGTGAAAAAACGGACCGCCACCGGCGAATTGTAAAACAGGCCGTCGCGCTTGGCGACCAGTTGGAGCGACGCCATCGCGTGCAGCAGCATTTCCGTGGCGCGGGGATTGGCGTGGATGCGGGACGCGATTTCCGCTGCCGGAGCGCCGCCCTCGCCGATGGCGGTAAACAGATCGAGTTCGAGCGCGGTCAGAATGGCGCGGCTGTGCTGGAAGCCGCGGATGCGCTCGTTCAGATCGTCCGGCAAAGCGCCGCTGGCTTCGCGCGCGTGCATGGCGGCCAGGCGCTTCTCGCGGCCGGCGGCCATTTCGGCACGGACTTCGTCGACATCCCGGCGCTCCAGGCGCGCCACCGGCCGGCCGTTGCGAAAGTGTTCTTCCACCAACTCCGCCGCATCCGCAGGAGTCACGCCTCCGTACCAGGTTCCCTCCGGATACACCACCAGGTTGGGGCCGCTCTCGCACAGTCCCAGCGATCCGCAGGCGGTCACCTGCACCTGGCCTTCCAGTCCCCGCGCTGCCACCTCGCGGCGCAAGGCTTCGATCACCGCCAGGCCGCCTCGGGCGCCACAGCTTGGCGCGCCTTCCGGCTTCTGCTGGTCGCAGACGAATACGTGGTAACGAAACGGCTGCATGCGATCCCTCCGTTCCTGAGCTTAACAGAGCGCGGTGTCCGAATCGGGGCGCAGCCCGGGAGCGGCGGTCCGCCCGCTGCGCTGCTGTCCTGTCTCTGAAGTTCGTCGACGAAGCGCCCACGGGGCTATCGCTGAATTACAGGGCCTAAAGGCCATGTTTAGTGGATGCCACGTCGGCACTGCTGAAGCCGTGCCCTGATACAAAACACCCCCCGCGAAGGTAAGAGAATGACGGCAGGGCAAGGACGAAAACTGCCAGCGATGTCGCCGGATCAAAGGGTCAACCTCGTCCCCGGCCGGACAACAAAGCTCGGGAATCATGTTTCGAACTTGTGAGAGAAGACGCTACGTTTCTTTTACACCATCGCAAAAATTGGGTTCCCTAATGCACGCGCTGTCGTTTAGATTGAAGATAAGTGCCCCGTTACGCAGCTATCGACATCGGCAGCAACTCGATCCGTATGGAAGCGGCCGAGATAACCGACGGGCAGCCGACCCGTGTTTTGGCCTCCGACCGCGAGGTGACCCGCCTGGGCGAAAGCGTGTTTCGCAACGGCGCGGTGAGCGAGGACGCCATCAAGGCCACCTGCGCCGTGCTGGTGCGCATGGCCGCGCTCTACCGCAAGCTGGCGGTGGTGGGAGTGCGGGCGGTAGCCACCAGTGCCATCCGCGACACGCGAAACCAGCACGAGTTCCTGGAGCGGGCTTCGGAAGCTGCCGGCACGCACGTGGAAATCATCTCCGGCCGCGAGGAGGCCCGCCTGATTCATCTCGGCGTGGAGAGCGTCTGGCCGCAGCACGGGCGGCGGGTGCTGATCTGCGACATCGGCGGCGGCAGCGCAGAGATTGTGGCCTCCGAAGACAGCCGCCTGTACATGGGGTTTTCGAAACCGCTGGGAGCCGTGCGGCTGCGCGAGATCTTTCTCAAGGACGATCCGCCGTCGCCGCGCCAGCTCAACCAGATGCAGGAGTTCATCGACGACAAGCTTTCGAGCGTGGTGCGCCGCCTGGGGCCGGCCCGGTGGGAGCGCGCCATCGGCACTTCAGCCACGGCATCGGCGGTGGCCGCGGCAGTGGCGCGGCTGCCGCGGTCGCGGCGCGACGAAATCGACCGGCTGCGCATCTCGACGGCGCAGGTCCGCAAGCTGTATTGGAAGCTGGCCGGGTTGAGTCTTGCCGGCCGCCGCAAGGTGACCGGCATCGGGCCGCGCCGCGCCGAAATCATCGTGCCCGGCATGGCAGTGCTGCTGACCTTTCTGGAGCGGTTTCACCTGCCTGCCATCTACTATTCGCGCGCCGGCGTGCGCGACGGCGTAATTGCCGACCTGGCCGCGCGCAACGTAGGCGCGGAGCTTTCCCGCCTCACCCGCGAACAGCGCCGCGAGGTGGAGGACATGGGGCGCCGCTATGGCGTATCCGTGGAGCATGCGCGCAGCGTGGCCCACATCGCCGGCCTGTTGTTCACGGCGCTGCAACCGCTGCACCGGCTGGCGCCGGCCGCCGGCAAGCTGCTGGAAGCCGCCGCCCACCTGCTCGACGTGGGCCACTACATCTCGAGCTCCAGCCATCACAAGCATTCCTATTACGTGGTGGCGAACTCCGATATGCCGGGCTTCACCGAGCGCGAGCGCACCCTGGTGGCTGCGCTCTGCCGCTATCACCGCAAAGCGCTGCCCAACCCGATGCATGCCGCCTTTCAATCCTTGACGCCCGACGATAAGCGCGCGCTGACCGTCTTGATTCCGCTGCTGCGCCTGGCCGACAACATGGTGCGCGGGCCGGAGCGGCGGATCGAGAGCCTGACCTGCCGCGTTCAGAACGGCGAGGTGGTCCTGCTGGTCCATTCGACCGGCGACATCGACCTGGAACAGTGGGGCGCCGAGCGCGCTGCCGGCACGTTCCACCAGGTTTTCAATCGCAGCCTGTCGCTGGTCCGCGCGCGGTGACCGGCGGGGCCGTAACTTACTCGCTAAGACACTTACTTAGTCGCAGGACATCCTGAGTCACTCATTTATCAAGTGTGCATAAATGAGGAAGACAGGCGACGGAAACCGATCGCCTGTCCTACCGGCACGGCAGAAAGGATGTACCGCCAATTTATGCGCGGATGGAATATTCTTGAATCGGGACTGCGCCACCCGCTACTGCTTCGGCAGTGACAGCGACGATTGCAGGAACCGCGCGACGGCGTCGGTCAGCGCGCGCCGGTGCGGCGAGCGAGCCATGGCGAGGGCCTGCACCCGGACCAGCCGGCGGCCCTTGACGCGTAGCGCGTGGAAATAGCGGGGGCGCCCGTGCAACGCGTATTCGGGCAGAATGGAATATCCGAATCCGGTCTCGACCAGCTTCTTGAGCGCTTCCGTGTCGTCGGCTTCCATCACCACCCGCGGCGCCACTTCAATCTCCTTGAAGAAGCCATCGATCATGGAGCGCATGTTGCTTCGCCTCGGATAGAGGACAAACGAGGCCTTGGCCAGTTCGGCCGGCTCGGTGGTGGCCACGTGCCAGCCGCTGATGCGGTCGAGGGAGGGCTTCAGCACCAGCAGTTCCTCTTCGAACAGGGGGACCATTTCCAGGTTGTCGTTGGGATAGGGCAGCGAGATCAGCGCCAGGTCGAATCGCCGGTCGAGCAGACCCGCCACCATCTCCTCGGTGGGGCAGACCATGATGTCGATGCCGAGGTGCGGGAAATGCTTGCGCAGCTTGCGCAGCGGCCTGCCCAGGTGGTGGATTAGCGTGGTGGCGCCGGTGGCGAAGTGGAACGGGTGCCGGTCGTCCATGGCGTCGCTTTCGAATTCCTGCTCGATCAGCCGGAGCTGGTTGAGGACCTCGCGGGCGTGTTCCGCCAGGCGCCACGCGGCGGCGGTGGGAGCCAGCCGCTTGCCCGTGCGGACAAACAGCTCGGTGTTGAGCTCCGCCGCCAAACTGTGGAGTTGCAGGCTGACCGCCCCCGGAGTGAGGTTGACACGCTCCGCCGCCCGCGTCACGCTGGCGCAATCGAGCACCGCCAAAAAGAGTTGTAGCTGCCGGACCTCCATAGCGCCTCCCCACACAAGCATCGCACAGGAGCGCGGCGCCTGCCGCACAAGGTGTGGCCCTGCCGGCAGTTCTTTCCGAGGATGCCGGCAGGCCGCTTCACAGGCTGTGGGCTTCGCTCATCCATGGCGCGGTGTTAGTCCGGCATTGGCCCGGTTTAACGCCCGTCTCCCGAACCGATGGCGGCGCTGTTGCGGAGGTGGTCCATCACATCGGGAGGGACGCGCAGGTTGCCCTGGTAACCTGACCCGAGCTTGACGCCGGGCTTGACGGCTTCGCCGTGGAAATCCGATCCGCCAGTGACCAGCAGGCCGTGGCGGCGCGCCAATTCGAGGAAGTTTGCGGTCTCTGCCTCGCTGTGATCGCTGTGATAGGCTTCGATGGCGTTCAGCCCGGCGGCGCAGAGCTCGGGCAGTATCTCCGCCATGTCGCCATGCACGCGTGTGGGGTGCGCCAGCGAAGCAATTCCGCCGGCCCCGCGGACGGCCGCGACACCTTCGGCAAACGTCGGCTCCTGGCGGTAGACGTAAGCCTGGGCGGATTCGTCGAGGTAATCGTCGAAAGCCTGCCGGTAATTCCGCACGTAGCCCTTCTCGAGCATGATGGCGGCGAAATGCGGCCGGCCGGTCATGCCACGGCCGCGCGCCTCAGCTTCCTCCAGGGTGATGTCGAAGCCCAGTTCGCGCAGCCGCGCCGCCAAGCGGATATTGCGGTCCTTGCGCGACTGCTGCTGCAGGCGCACCCATTTGCGAAAATCCTCGAGCGGGCCGGCGGCCGGGAAATAGCCGAGCAGATGCGCGGAGCGGCCGCGGAGCTTGGTGGAAAGCTCGATGCCGCACACCAGATCGAGGCCGTCCGCCTGTGCCGCGGGCAGCGCCAGGTCGTAGCCCGCCAGCGTATCGTGGTCGGTGATCGCCAGCACGGTCACGCCGGCGCGGACCGCGTCTTCAATCAGTTTCGACGGCGCCAGACTGCCGTCGGATTCATTCGTGTGCGAGTGCAGATCGATCAAAGGAGATGAGACCCAGATGTTCCAGTGTAGCCCAGATTCGATCGGCACTTTCTTGCGGGGTCTGGCGCGACGAGTCGACCGTCACCTCGGGATGAAGCGGCGGCTCGTAAGGATCGGAGACGCCGGTAAATTGCGGGATAGCGCCCGCCAACGCCTGCCGGTACAGGCCCTTGACGTCGCGCTGGGCCAGGGTTTCGACCGGGCACTCCACGTACACTTCGACGAAGTTGGCGATGCGTGCCCGCACCTCATCGCGCACCGCCCGGTAGGGTGAGATGGCGGCGGCGATGGCGATGACGCCGTTGCGGGAGAGCAGCCCGCATACATAGCCGATGCGGCGGATGTTTTCGTCCCGGTCCTGCTTGCTGAAGCCGAGCCCCTTGGACAGGCACGCGCGAACTTCATCGCCATCGAGCACCTCTACCTTGGCCTGGTGCGCGCGCAGGCGGTTTTCGAGCAGCCCGGCAATGGTGCTCTTGCCTGCTCCGGACATGCCCGTGAACCAGAGTGTGAAGCCCTTGTGCATTTGTTGCGTGCGCCCTTTTAGAAGTGCGGCCACCGGGCCGGGCATGCCCGGCCCCTACAATGCCATGTAGCGCGCCTCCGGCGTGCTACGAAGCTGCTCGGCTGGAACCATCCGCCGCGAAATGGATGCCGCATTCCTTTTTCGTGTCCACTTCCCACCACCACCGGCCGGCGCGTTCGTCCTCGCCTTCCAGGATAGCCCGCGTGCAGGGCGCACAGCCGATGCTGGTGTACCCCTGTTCGTACAGCGGATGCACCGGGACATCGTAACGGCGGAGATAGGCGTCCACTTGCTCCGCGCTCCAGTCCGCTAACGGTGCGAGCTTGAGGCGGCCTGCCTCTTCCGCCACTTTCGGCACCGCTGCGCGGGTTGCGCCCTGTCCCCGCCGGAGACCGGTCGCCCAGGCGTCGAACTCCTGGAGCTTACGTTCAAACGGCCGAACTTTCCGTACGTTACAGCACATCTGGCGCAATCCGGGGCTGCGGTAGAACAGGTCCGGCCCATGCGACTGAACCATGTCGCGGACCTCGGCTGGGTCGGGCTTCACGATTTCCACGCCGATGCCGTACCGCTGCCGCACGTCCTCGATCATGGAATGTGTCTCTTCCGGCAGCCGCCCGGTATCCAGTGTGAAAGCCCGGAACGGCAAGCCCGTGCGCCACGCCAAGTCCAGCAGCACCATGCCTCCCTTCTGAAAGCTGGTAGCGATGGCGAAGCGTTCCTGGTGGGTTTCGATGACCCAGCGCACCAGGTGGGAGGCTGTTACATCTTCGAAATGGCTGTATGGTCCCAATCTCTATCAGGATTACGCAGAATGCGGCGATTGTCAAGGCTGGTCTGGCTGGGGGCATGCCCGGCACCTACGCCGTGGCGGCGGCCATGAGCTCGCCCTTTTCGAGGTGATGGACGCGGGTGGCGAACTGGGCGGCGTGCGGGTCGTGGGTGACCATGACGATGGTCTTGCCGTATTCCTTGTTGAGCTTGGAAAGGATGGTGAGCACCTCCTGCGCGGAGCCTGCGTCGAGATTGCCGGTGGGCTCGTCGGCGAGGATCAAGGCGGGGTCGGTGACGATGGCACGGGCGATGGCCACGCGCTGCTCCTGGCCGCCGGAGAGCTGGCGCGGGAAGTGGCGGAGGCGGTCCCCCAGCCCTACCAGCGTAAGCGCGGTGGTGGCGTGCTCCATCCGCTCGGCCTTCTTGAGACGGGTGAGCTTGAGCGGCAGCTCGACGTTCTCGATGGCGGTGAGCACAGGGATGAGGTTGAACTGCTGGAAGACGAACCCCACGTGCTCATTGCGCCAATGGGCGATTTCGCGATCGTTCAATTCGCGCAGGTTGTGGCCCAGCACGCGGATCTCGCCGCTGGTAGGCCGGTCCATGGCGGCAATCAGATGCAGCAGGGTGGACTTGCCCGAGCCGGACGGTCCCATCAAAGTCACGAACTCGCCTTTGGGAATTTGCAGGGTCACGTCTTTCAACGCCACGACGTGAAACTCGTCGCGCAAGAATTCTTTGGTAAGGTTGCGGGTTTCGATGATTGGTTCGCTCATGGTCGGCTCAGGTCCGTCGCAAATGTTGGTCAGCGCGTTCATTCAGAAGGCGGAAAGCAGGCCGGGCGTTGCCCGGCTGCGCCGATTGACAATCGGCGCGCAGGTTACCAACCTGCCCCACATTGCCTGGGCTGGTCATGCTTTGCGCCGCACTTTCTCACCGTCCTTCAGATCGGGCGGCGGGTCGGCGATCAGGTCTTCGCCGCCCACCAGGCCCTGGTCGATGCGCACGCCTCCGCTCGAGGCTGCGCCGACTTTGACGGGCCGCCGCACGGCTTTGCCGTCGAGCAGCACGAAGACCGCGTTGTCGCGGACGGCGGCTGCCGGCACAATCACCACCGGTCTGGCTGGGGTTGCGGCGCTGCTGGTGGCCGCTTCCGGCTTGGCATCGGAGAGAAACGCGACGCTGGCGTTCATCTCCGGCCGCAGGAATTGGTCCGGCTTGGTTATCTTGACTTTGATCTGGACGGTAGCCTTCTGGCGGTTGGCCTCGGGTGAGATTTCCTTGATGAAGCCGTCGTACCTGCGGTCCGGGAAAGCATCGGTGGTGACAATACCGCGCTGGCCCGAGTGCAGCTTGGCGAAATCGTTCTGCGCGATATCCAGCTCCACTTCCAGGTCGTTCAAATCCGCCAGCGCGACCACGTAGCCTTTGGCGCCGCGGTCGCCCACGAAGCTGGTGGTGACGAATTCGCCTTTCTCCACTTCGCGCTCGAGAATGGTGCCGGTGACCGGCGCACGGATGACGGTGTTGGCGAGGGTGGTTTCGGCGTAGGCCACCGTGCCCTTGGCCTGCTCGACCTGCCCGCGGAGGGAATCGATTTCCTCCTGCCGCGGCCCCAGCTTGACCAGTTCGTAAGTCTTCTCGAGCGAATTGACGCGGTGCACCGCGCCATCGTAACGGGTCTGGGCGTCATCCACGGATTGCTGCGCGGTCAGCCCGGTCTGGCGCAGTTTCCTGGCGCGGTCGACGCTCAGCCTGGCGTCGTCCATATCGGCCTTGGCCGAATCCAGATTGGCCTTGGCAGCCGCCACCTCTTCCGGGCGCGAGCCATTGAGCGCTTCAGCCAGCTTGGCTTCGAGATTGGCCATTTGCCCTTTGGCCTGCTCCAGTTGCGCCTGGTATTCGTCGTCTTCCAGGCGGACGATCACCTGTCCTTCCTGCACGTGGTCGCCTTTGTCGACGCCGATCCATTTCACCTTGCCGATGACTTTGGCAGCCACTTCGATGCGGTGTGCCGCCACGATGTAGCCGGCCGCGTTGAGCACCACGCCTTCCGGCGCGCTGGCCGCGCTCATGGCGCTAACCCGCTGGACGTCCACCAGCGGCGCTGCATTGACTTTCTCCGAGAAAAAGCGCCACGCGCCTAAAAGGAGGAAGACCACCACGCCGATAACGATCCAGCGCACGGCCCAGCGCGACGGCTGGCCGGAGCGCCGCTGGCCGCGATCGATCTGCAGGCTTTTCAGTTCCTCGTCCATAATCTTTAGATTTCCCGCAGAGCGGTGAGAATCTCCTTTTTCGCCGCCGCGGCGGCCGGAAACAGGCCGCCAAGGCTGCCCAGCGCAACTGCGAAGACGACGCCGGCCACCATGCTCCCCGGCGTTATGTGAAAAGCGAAGGCTAATTGCGAGAAGTTGGCGCCAACGTCGGTGGTGACGCCATTCAGCGGCAGCACCAGCAGGCAGCCGATCACCCCGCCCAGCCCCGCCAACAACACCGATTCCACCCAAAAGCTGGTCAGAATGCTGAGCTTGGAGAATCCCAGCACGCGCAGCGTCCCGATCTCGCGCGCACGCCGCGCCACCGCCGCGTACATGGTGTTCATGGCGGCGAAGGAGCTGCCCACCGCCATGATGATGGCGACAAAGATGCCGGTGAATTCAATCGGCTCGGCCGATTGGGTTTGCAGGGCGAAATAATCCGGTTCGAGCGTCGCGCCCAGATCGAGGCGCGTGTCGTCGCCGATCGAATTCTCGAGCGCCTTGGCCGTGGCGGCGTCGGGAGCCTCCACCAGCGCCGAGCTCATATACAAGTTGCGGTTCCAGTCCGCGGCCACCTGGTTGACGTCGCCCCAGATTTCGCTTTGCTGCGCACCGCCCGCGGCGTCCATCACGCCGACGATTTCCCAATCGCTGCGGCCCATCCGCAGCCTTTTCCCAAGACGCGCGGCGGGGTACTGATCGGACAAAGCTTTGCCCACCACGGCCTCGTTCACGCCCCGGCGGAACCAGCGGCCGGCGATCAGCCTGAGGTTGTGCCGCATGGCGATGCCGGCTGGCATCACACCGCGGACGGTGACATTGTCGCCGGTGTCGCTGCCCTCGGCTTCCAGGCTGATTAGGGTGATCAGCTCGAGCGAAGCCAGTGGCTGCCCGTCGGGGCCGGTGGCGATTCCCGGTTTGAATTTCAGATCCTGAAACTGCTCGCGCGTCACCAGGCTGGTCAGCTCGGAGGTGCCGCCCTTGCGCATCACCAGCACGTGGCGCGGGTCGCCCGAAGTCGCCAGGGTCACGCGCAATCCGTTTACCAGCGCCAGCACCGCCAGCAGCACGGCCACGGTGAGCGCGATGCCCAGCGCGGTCATCAGCGTGGTGGTGCGGCGAACCACCAGGTTGCGGAGATTGTAAGAGAGGGGAATCGCCATGGCGTCAGTCCGTGCTCCGCAGAGACTCGACAATGGGAGCGCGCGAAGCTCCCATGGCGGGAACCAGCGAGCTGACCAGGCCGATCAAAGCGGCCAGCAGTATGCACACCGCAGCGATCACCGGGTCGACCACTCGCAGCGCGGGCAGAAAGCCGCCCATCGGGCTGCGCTCGACGCCTTTCAGCAGAAAGGTGGAAATTATGTAGCCGATGGCGCCGCCGGCCAGCGAAATCGCCACCGCCTCACCCAGAATCAGTCCCAGAATGTTGCCTTGGGTGAATCCCAGCGTCTTCAAAACTCCTACTTCCCGCACCCGTTCGCGCACCGACATGGCCATGGTGTTGGCCGAGACCAGCAGAATCGTAAACATCACGGCGGCGGAAATCCACACCAGGAACATGCGCACGTTGCCGAGCAGCGAGAGAAACCCGACCACGAAGGCCTGCTCGGATTCGGTCTTGGTTTGCGCGGTCGAATTGCGGAACTGGGCGTCGATGGCGTCGGCGACGCGCGAAGAGTGCTGCGGGTCGTCGATCAGAACGTAGAACGTGTCCACCTGGCCGCGGCGCCGTTCGGGCAACGTCTGATCGATGTACTCCTTATTGAAGAACATGACGTTGCTGTTGGAGGGAGCGTCGAAAATTCCGCGCACCGTGAATTCGAATTTGCCGGGAAAAATGTCCCCCTGGATCGGGATGCGGTCGCCCAGGTGAAAGTTGAACGCGTTGGCCAGGTCGCGGCCGATCACGCAGGCCGTGCGCTCATGGATGAAGGCCTGCTTCTGATCTTCCGGAATGGTCCACTCGGCAAATAGCGGGAACAGCTTTTCCGGCTCGACGGAGAAGCGCGGGAAATTATTGCGGGCTTGCCGCGCGTCTTTGTAGGTTCCGCCAAACCAGGTATCGATCATCGCCATCCGCACGCCGGGGATCTTTTCGATCTGCTGCTGGTAGGCCAGCGGAAGAAACACCGCCAGCGACACGCGGTCGCGCACCACCAGCCGCAGCGCCTGGTTGTCCTTCGGTTTGGACAGCCAGAACGCGCTGTACATGGCGATCATCACGCCGAGCAGGCACATGGAAACGCCGATGCTGGCGATGGTGAGCAGCGTACGCCGGCGGTTGCGCCAGGAGTTTCTCAGAATCAGCGGCAGGAATCGCATGCCTTTTCTCTAGGGGATCTTTTCACTATAGCAATGACGCGGACGCCGCCTTGTTTCGGTGGGGCAAGTTGCAACCTGCCGATGCGGGACAAGTGATCCCACAGGCGCCGACATGAGTGGCGACGCGGCGCACGCAGAGAACCGGCGGCAAGACCGCCGGCGCTACAGCGCTCTCGCGCGTTCCGAGCGTTTCTTATCGCCCCGACGAGCCGAAGCCGCCGGCCCCGCGCGTCGATTCCGGCAATTCCCCGGCATCCCACTCCACCGCTTCGTAGCGCGCCACAATCATCTGCGCGATGCGGTCCCCGGCGTGGACCGTGTACGGTTCGCCGCCGAGGTTCAACAGGATCACGCGGATTTCGCCGCGATAGCCCGGGTCGATGGTGCCGGGCGCATTCGGCATGGTGATCGAATGGCGCAGCGCCAACCCGCTGCGCGGCCGCACCTGCGCTTCGGATCCCGGCGGCAAGGCGATGGTGAGTCCCGTCGGCACCAGGCGCGGCACGCCGGGCGCCAGCACGGTATCTTCCACCGCGCGCAGGTCCATGCCGGCGTCTTCCTCCGGACCATGGGCGTACTCGGGCAGCACGGCGTTGGGGTGAATGGGTTGGATTCGTATGCGCATTCCCCGTTATCATAACGTCTTGATCCACTCGAAACGCGTCATCACCGTGGCGCCCATGCCGCCCGAGAAATCGGCGTACGCACTGGCGCGCTATAGCCGCTCGCCGGATTCGATTCGCGATTCTATTGAATGGGTACGCACGCACAACTCGGAAAAGTTCCTGGAAAGTTTTTATTTTCAATATGGTCACGCCTCGATTGCCGACCTCGGCCACGCGGTGATCTGCTTCGAAGGCGTTTCCGAGCTGGCCGCGACGGAGATCGAGGCCGAACCGGTGTGGGATGGACAGGCGAAGTCGTCGCGCTACCAGGATTTTTCCAGCTCCGGCTTCGTGACGCCGCCGGAACTGGAAGCCGGCGATGCCGCCAGCTACCGTGCTGCCGGTGAGGCGCTGCTGGCCGCGTACCAAGAGGTGAACCGGCTGGCGTTCGACTGCCTGTCCGCGCGCCTGCCGCGCCCCGAGGAGATGAAGCCCGACGCCTACCGGCGCAACCTAGCGGCACGCGCGTTCGACGTGGCGCGCTACCTGCTTTTTTGGGGCGTGCCCACCAACGTCGGCCAAGTGGCCAGCATACGCACCGTGGAGAAACAGATCCGGCGGCTCAAGGCGTCCGAATATGGCGAGTTGCGGAGCTTGGGCGAAGAGATCGCCGAGGCCTGTGCGCGCGAGCCCGATTGCCGCTGGGACCAGAACGCGGCGGCGGAGCCGATAGCGCCGACGCTGGCGCACCACGCCGAGCCGGACGAGCACGCGGTGCGGTCGCGCCGCGATCTGAGCCAGTGGGCCGCGCAAAACCTGCCGCCGCGGGCACAAGGCGGCGAGCCACCGCGCGTCGACCTGGTGCGGCCGGCGCTGGTGGCGGCGGACATCGTGGCGACCCTGCTCTATCCGGTCACCGATCGCCCCTTCCGCGAGCTCTATGAAATGGCGTGCGCCTGGAGCGAGGCCAGGCGCGCCGAAGTGATCGATGTCGCGCTCCAGTCACGCACCCGCCGCGACGAGATTTTGAGCGGCTTCCGCGGCGGCCTCTACGCTTACGATTTCGTCATCGATATTGGCGCTTACCGCGATATGCAGCGCCACCGCCGCTGCCAGAAATTCCGCCAGGAATATTCCGGCGCGCTCGGCTACGAAACGCCGGCGCTGATCGCCGAAGCGGGAGCGGGGGAGATTTACGAGCGGGCGATGAACGCCGCATTCGCCGCCATGCGTGGCCTTCCGGCGCCCGGCGCGCATTACCTGCTGCCATTCGGCGCGAGATCGCGCTTCCTCTTCAAGATGGATTTCGCCGAAGCCGAATACATCTCAAAGCTGCGCAGCGGCGTGAAAGGCCACTTCAGCTACCGGCAAATCGCCTGGGAGATGAAGACCGCCATGGAAGCCCTGGAGCCGGAGCTAGGCCGGCTCATCGAAGCAACGCCGCCGTGGGTGGAGGATCCGCTGAAGCGGTGAGGGGCGATGCGTGCATTTGAGATCGTAAACGCGCAAAGATAGGGCACCAGACTAATTAAGGCAGAGCGAGGTCGATATGGTTTTCCACGAAAGCCGGTCGTCACTCTTCCGAGTGCATCGCGGCCCACGGCGCTGGGTCCTCCTTCCACATGCCCTGCTTTGCGCCTATTGCCTGCTGCTAGGTGTCTTCATGGTAGATGATCTTCGCTTGCTGCTGCCGTATATGGTGCTGCTCCCGGTCTTCGTGATTCAGATCGCGGTTCCGACGCGGGCCGGCTGGATCGTAGCCTTCTCGGGGTGGCTAACATTCTGCTCCCTGGTTATTTCTGATGATTTCCGTGCGTTCAGAGTGGGCGTGTACAGCGCCGTTCATATGTTGATCCTGCTGGCGATTATTATGCTATCGTCAGCGCCCCTATATCTCCTGCGCCCGCGCGACCATAACAAACCTCCATCGGCCATCGCGAATTGACAACTTGACGGCTGCCTCTAAATGTGTAATCATTCACTATAATGAATAAACATTCATTGGGGGCCAGTCCATGCCGGCGGTCAACCTGAAGAAAACAAATGGGGTTGCGGGGCCGGGGCGGCGCCCGGAGGCGTTCGTGCCGCGGGCGAGCGAGGGCGCGTCGAAGCCTCCGGCTCGGGAAGAACGGGGGCGAACGATTCGCAAACTGGCGACTAGCGATTTTCTGCGCGACCAGGATGTCACCGGCGATGAACTGGTGTCGCTGCTCGATCTGGCAGACGAAGTGAAGCACCATCCGGGCGACTTTGCGCAGGCGCTGGCGGGCAAATCGATCGCACTGCTGTTCGAGAAACCGTCGCTGCGGACGCGGCTCACTTTTGAGGTCGCCATGAAGCAGATGGGCGGCGGATCGGTCTTCGTGGAAGGACCGATCGGCGTGCGCGAGCCGCTGAAGGACGTAGCGCGAAACCTGGACCGCTGGGTGGAAGGCATTGTGGCGCGCGTGTTCGCGCAGACCACGGTGGAAGGGCTCGCCGAATGGTCGCGGGTGCCGGTGATCAACGCCCTCAGCGATTCCTATCATCCCTGCCAGGCGCTGGCCGACGTCGAGACCATTCGCGAACATTTCGGGAGGATCCGCGGATTGAAACTGGCCTTCATCGGCGACGGCAACAACGTGGCGCATTCGCTGATGCTGACCGGGCTGCGGCTGGGGATGGATTTTGCGATCGGCTGCCCGGATGGGTACGATCCGAATCCGGATGTGGTGGCGCTGGCTGAGAGCCTGGCGGCGGAGACCGGCGGGCGCCTGCAAATCACCCACGATACCGCCGAGGCCGTGGCGGGGGCGCACGCGGTGTATACGGATGTTTGGGCGTCCATGGGACAGGAACAGGAAGCGGTGAAGCGCAAGAAGGCGTTTCGCGCGTTCCAGGTGAGCGACGCGCTATTCGCGCTGGCGCGGCCGGACGCGGTTTTCATGCATTGCCTGCCGGCGCGGCGCGGCGAAGAGGTGAGCGACGGCGTGATGGAGTCGCCACGCTCGGTGGTTTTCGACCAAGCCGAGAACCGGCTGCATGCGCAGAAAGCGCTGCTGCTGATGCTGCTGGGCTGAGCGGGATTGACGGCCACAGATAAACACAGATGAACACGGATAAATGATAAGAGCTTTATCTGTGTTTATCTGTGTTCATCCGTGGCTAAGAATGAAGGCTTCGCGCTCTCCTATACTTTAGGATGACAAGTTATGAGCAAACCCAAGAAAGTGGCGCTGGCATATTCGGGCGGGCTGGATACGTCCGTCATCATTCCGTGGCTGAAGGAAAACTACGGCTGCGAGGTCGTCGCGGTATGCGGCGATATAGGGCAGGGCGGCGATGAGCTGGCCGGCCTGGAAGAGAAGGCGCGCAAGACCGGCGCTTCGGAAGTGTACATCGAAGATATGCGCGAGGAGTTCGTCAGCCAGTACCTGTGGAAGCTGGTGCGGTCGGGCGGCGTCTACGAGCACAAGTATTTGCTGGGAACCTCGATTGCGCGGCCGCTGCTGGCCAAGAAACAGGTGGAAGTGGCGCTGGCGCACGGTTGCGACGCCCTGGCGCATGGCTGCACCGGCAAGGGCAACGACCAGGTGCGGTTCGAGCTCACCTACAAGGCGCTGGCGCCGCAATTGCAAGTGATCGCTCCGTGGCGCGAGTGGACGATTGTCTCGCGCGAGGACGCGATCGAATACGCCCGCGCGCACAAAGTGCCGATTTCCGCCAGTACCACCAAGATCTACAGCCGCGACCGCAACATCTGGCACATCTCGCACGAAGGCGGCGCGCTGGAAGACCCGGCTAACGCGGCGCCGGATGAAATCTGGATGCTGACCAAGAGCCCCGCCCAGGCGCCGGACAAGCCGGGCGAAGTCGCCATTGGCTTCGAAAAAGGCGTGCCGGTATCGGTGAACGGCAAGCGTATGAAGGCGTTCGAACTCGTCGAGGCGCTGAACGCGATCGGCGGCGAGCACGGCATCGGCCGCATCGATTTGGTGGAGAACCGCTTCGTGGGGATGAAATCGCGTGGCTGCTACGAAACTCCCGGCGGCACGCTGATCATGTTCGCGGTGCGCGAACTGGAGGCGCTGACGCTTGACCGGAACACGCTGCATTACAAGCAGCAGCGCGCGCTCGAATATGCCGAGATGGTATACAACGGCCTGTGGTTCACGCCGCTGCGCGAGGCGCTGGACGCATTCTTCGAGAAAGTTTCCGAGAGCACCACCGGCGAAGTGAAGCTGCGACTTTACAAGGGCAACATAGAACCGCTTTCCCGCCGGTCGCCGAATTCGCTCTACTCGCTCGATATTGCCAGCTTCACCATGGGCGCCAGTTACGACCAGAAGGACGCGCTCGGCTTCATCAATCTGACCGGCCTGCCGATCAAGGTGAGGGCGCTGGCCAAGAAAGCGAAGTGAGCATGAAGCTCTGGGGCGGACGGTTTGAAACCGGGCCTTCGGAAGTCTTCGAGCGCTTTTCCGGCTCGCTCGAATTCGACCGGCGGCTGATCGACGCCGATATTCGCGGCTCGCAGGCTTTCGCGCGGGCACTGGAGCGGGTCGGCATCCTCACTGCGGAAGAACGTACGCGAATCATCGCCGCCTTCGATGCCATTCGCGCGGAGGCGGCGCAGCCGGCGTTTTACGAGGGCGCCAGCGACGAGGACGTGCACACGCTGGTGATCCGCAAGTTAAAAGAGAAAGCCGGCGCTATCGCGGACAAGATCCACACCGGGCGCAGCCGCAACGAACAGGTATCGCTCGATACGCGGTTGTGGCTGCGCGAGGAGTGCGACCGCGCGCGCGGCTTGCTGGCCGGCCTGCTGCGGGCGCTGCTCGATCTTGCCGGCCGCTATCCCGACGCGGTGATTCCCGGTTACACGCACCTGCGGCGCGCGCAGGCCGTGCTGTGGCCGCATTATCTGCTGGCGTATTTCGAAATGTTGGCACGCGACTTCGAACGCTTCGGCGAAGCCCGGCGGCGGGCCAACGTGCTGCCGCTCGGCTCCGGCGCGCTGGCCGGCAGCGGTTTCCCCTTCGACCGGGAGGCGATGGCGCGCGATCTGGATTTCGCCGCCATCACGCGCAACTCGATGGATGTTTCCGGCGACCGCGATTTCGCCCTGGATTTTGTCTACGCGGCCACAGTGACCATGATTCACCTGAGCCGGCTGGCCGAAGACTGGATTCTGTATTCCTCGGAAGAATTCGGCTGGCTCGAGCTGGCCGACGCAGTCACCAGCGGCTCCAGCCTGATGCCGCAGAAGAAAAACCCCGACTCGCTCGAGCTGATTCGCGGCAAGGCGGGCCGCGTGATTGGCTGCCTCACTTCGCTGCTGGTCACCATGAAGGGGTTGCCGATGACCTACAATCGCGACATGCAGGAAGACAAGGTGCCGCTGTTCGAGGCGGCCGATGAAGTGGCGGGGTCGCTCGAGATGGCGCGGGTGGTTGCGGAATCGGCGGCGCTGAAACCGTGCTTGCCGGCGGCCGCGGCGGAGCAGAGCTGGGTGGTGGCCACCGATCTGGCGGAGGCTCTGGCGCGCGCCGGCACGCCGTTCCACCAGGCGCACCAGATTGTCGGCCGCTTCGTGCTGGAGAGCGTGCGCCAGGGGAAGCATCCCTCCGCGTGGACGGCGGAAGAAATGCACGCGTTCGCGCCCGAGTTCAGCGCCGAGATGGCAGGGCTGCTCGATCCGCGGCGCGGCCTGGAGACGCGCGAGATTCCCGGTGGCACCGGACCGAAAGCGGTAGCCGCGGCGCTGACTGAAGCCAGGCAGCGGCTGAAAGAGATGGCATCATGACCAAGACGTACCGGCAAGGGCAGATTCTGAAGCTGGTCCGCGGCAAGCGGATCAACACCCAGGAAGAGCTGGCGCAGGAGCTGAAGAGCCAGGGCATCGCCGCCACCCAGGTGACGCTCTCGCGCGACATCCGCGACCTGCGGCTGGTGAAGACGCGCGAAGGCTACAAGGAGATCGCCGATGAGGAGCCGGGCCCACAGTTTTCCCTGCTGGCGGCGGAGTTTCTCCACGACGTGCTGCGCGCGCAGAACCTGGTGGTGCTCAAAACGTCGCCCGGCCATGCCAACTCGGTGGCGGTCGCGCTCGACAGCGAAAGCTGGCCCGAAGTGGTGGGCACCATCGCCGGCGACGATACCATCCTGGTGATCGCGCCCGACAATCCGACGGCGGAAAGCGTGCAGGAGAAGCTGCTGGAACTGCTGGAGCGCGGCTGAACCGCGGTTCCTGCTGGCGCTTTTCCTGGATTGCGCGCACCCAACGCCTGCTACTGCGCTATCGAGATCGCGAGTCCGTTCTGGCTGCTTGCGCCGTCGATCTGAAGCACCAGTGGGACTTGCGGCGGGAAGGTGAAGTTCAGCAGATTCGGATTGGTGGCGGCCATCGCCGCCGGATTCGGAACCAGCACGGTCAACTGATACACGACGCCGGGAAACCCGGCGACGGAACCCATCACCGCCGCCAAGCCGTCGCAATGGAATCCATCGATGTAGGCATCCGCCCAAAACTGCGTAACCGCATACCCGTTCGTGAATGACATCGGCCCCACGCCGGTCGCATAAATGGTAATTTTGTCACCGGGCGCGGCGGGGTTCGCGGGAGAGTTCGGCGTGCCGTCTTTGTTCAGAATGTATCCTTGGCCGAAGCCGCTGCCATCGGCCGAAAACAGGCCGGGAGAGGTTATCGCCACGTTGAGCAGCACCGGGTTCGAGGCCGCGCCGCCGGACTCAACCTGAACCACCACCGGTTGGATTGCAAGATCCGAGGGCACGGCCGCGGTGATCAGGTTCGGCGCCACCGAGATCGTCGGCACCACAACGCCAGCCAACAGGAGTTGGGCATCGCTGCCGAACCCCGCGCCGCGGATGACGATGGTCTCGCCTGGTGCCAGTGGATCGTCGAGCAGGCTGGCGGCGTTTTCGACCGCATCGATCCGCAAGGGCGGCAAGTCGGCTGGTTGCACGCTGTTGGCCCAGACCGTGCCGTGGTCCGTCGCTCCGGCGAGCGCGAAGCTGCCGTTCGCGCCGATGCCGAGGCCGGTCACGCCGAAGTATTCGCCGTCGCCGAATTGGCTCGAAAACAGCAGAGTGGAGAGATCGGCCGAGAGCTCGCTGACGAAGCCGGTGGCAAGGGAACCGCCGAATCCCTCCTGCAACGGAGTACGCGTGGGCAAACCGGCGCGCGAGACGTAGCCGCCGAAGAACACGTTGCCCGATGAATCGAGAGTAAGCGCCTTGATCGAGGGGCTGTAGGCTGGATCGCCGAAATAGGTGGCCGCCAGCGTGTTCTGAAGCTGCGAATCCATGATGGCGATGGCGGGCGTCGAGTTACCGCCTTGCCCGGGCAGTGCCGGCCTTCCACCGGGGCTGGATTGAAACACTCCGGCTGTCGGCTGAAACTGGTTGGGACCGGTTCCGGGCCCGCCGGCCAGGTACACGCGGCCGTCCGGACCGACAGCCATCGCCTGGACGTTTAAAACCGGGGCGATGGATGCCAGCAGGGACGAACCGCTCGGGTCGAAGCGATAGATTCCGGTGGGGCTTCCCAGATACGCGCTGCCGTCGGCGGCTACACCGACCGCATCACCGGAAGCATCGGCAACGCCCACATACGTCGAATAAATCAGTTTCGAGCCAGCCGGATCGAACTTGGAGAGAAAGGCGTCGGAGATGATGATCGGGGGGCCGAAATAGTACCCCGCACCGCCGCAGGCACAAGTAGTCTGGTACGCGCCCGCCGTGGTCGGCACGCCTCCGCTGGCGCTTCCCGTGAGGTACACGGAGCCGCTACCGTCGACAGCCATTGCTTGCGGCAAAGCCGAGGCGGAGGTGAAGTAAGTCGAATAGCCCACCGAGCCGTCGGGGTTCAATTTGAACAGGAAGGTGGCGCTGGCTGTCAAACTTGTGTAAACCGGGCCGGAAGGCTGGGGCGGAGATGGCGCATAACTTCCCGCCGTGGTGGGGAAATCCGTCGAAGCGGTGCTGCCCGCCACATACACATTGCCGGCCGGATCGACGGCCATCACACGCGCAATGTCGTCGGCGCTGCCACCGAAGTAGGTTGAGTAGACGATATTGCCCGACGGATCGAACTTAGTCACGAACACATCGTACGAACCGGGCGAGGCGGACTGACTCTGCACCGCGTTCTTCACGGGGAAACTCAGCGACTTGGTGCTGCTCACGACATATACGTTTCCCTGCGCGTCCGTGCCAAGCCCGGCAAAGGGGTATCCGAGGCCCGAATTGTCCACTTCCAATATCCAGCTGAAGGTGGGCAGGGTCTGAGCCAAAGCCGCCACTGGGCCGGCCATGAGGAAAAACGCCGCGGCGATAAACGCCGCCACGGCCGTGTCGCGACGCCACAGAGACACGCCGCGAGCGGGCGCTAAACCGTTGATTGCCATAGCTCCAGCATTCTTCCGTCGGACATAAAGGGCACGTGAGCGGCCATTTCAAGCCTCGGGTGCTTCCGACAGCCTGGCTGGAATCGCAGGCTCACGCATGGCACGTAACGGCTCACTGGCGGGCGATGGCGCTCCGCTTACCTCACCACGCTAGAATGAGAGATTCGGGTGCGCCCGGTCCCTACTGAATGACTGATCATAAGTTGCACGTAATCCCCCTGGGTGGTTTGGGCGAGTTCGGCATGAACATGACCGCCATCCGCTACGGGGAGGACATCATTGTCGTCGATTGCGGCATGATGTTTCCGGAAGCCGAGCTGCTGGGCGTAGACCTGGTAATGCCCGACCTGACTTTCCTCAAGGAGAACGCGGCTCAAATCCGCGCCCTCATCCTTACGCACGGCCACGAAGACCACATCGGCGCCGTCCCTTATTTCCTCAGCGATATCGATGTGCCGGTGTATGGCACGGCGTTTACGCTGGCGCTGGTCGACCGGCGGCTGGAAGAGTACGAACTGGAGCAGGAACCCGTCTTCATCAAGGTCGAGCCGAAGCAGATCGTCGAGATCGGCCCGTTCAAGATCGAGTTCATACACGTCACGCACTCGATTGTCAGCGCGGTCATGCTGGCCATCACCACACCGCTCGGCGTCATCATCCACACCGGCGATTTTAAGGTGGATCCCACCCCCACCGATAACCAGCTTTTTGACCTCCATACGGTGGCTGAGTACGGCAAGCGCGGCGTGCTGCTGCTGCTTTCGGATTCGACCAACAGCGACCGCCCCGGCTACACCGAGAGTGAGCGCGGCGTGCGCCCGCGGATGGAAGAGATTTTCAACCGCAGCGAACGGCGCATCGTGGTGGCATGCTTCAGCTCGTCGATTCACCGCATCCAGTTGGTACTCGACCTGGCGCAGGAATACGGCCGGCGCGTGGCGTTTGCCGGTCGAAGCATGGTTTCGGTGACGGAGATCGCGCACTCGCTCGGCCTGCTGGATATTCCCGACGGCATTCTGCTGCGCCCGCAGGACGTGATGGATCTGCCTGCGGACAAAGTCGCCATCCTCATGTCGGGCACCCAGGGCGAGCCGATGTCGGCGCTCTCGCGCGTGGCGGTGGACAATCACAAGCACATATCGGTGGAGCGCGGCGACACCGTGGTGCTCAGCTCGCGCATCATTCCCGGCAATGAGAAAGCCATCTTCCGCATGATCGACCACATGGAACGGCGCGGCACCGACGTGCTCTACGGCAGCATGAACCCGCCGCTGCACGTCTCCGGGCACGGCAGCGTGGAAGAGATGAAGCTGGTGTTGAACCTGGTGAGACCGCGCTACTTCGTGCCGATTCACGGCGAGTATCGCCAACTCGCCAAACACGCGCGGCTGGCGGAGCACCTGCGCTTCGCGGGCCTGGAAGACTCCTTCGTCATGGAATCCGGTGAAATCCTGGAAATCGACACGCACGGCGCACGGCGCGCCGGCCGCGTGCCGGTGGGCCGGGTGTGCATCGATTCCGGCTCCATCGACGACGCCGTGCCGGAGATGGTGATTCGCGACCGGCGCCTGCTTTCCGAGGACGGCATTGTGCTCCCCATTATCGCCATCAACCGTCATACCGGGCGCGTGGAAAATTTGCCGGAGATTGTCAGCCGCGGTTTTGCGCTGGCCGAGGACGGAAGCGAGTTCATGGCGCGCGCGCGGCAGGTGGTGGCCAAGACCCTGGAGGGTTCCAACCAGGAGGAGAAGACCGATTGGGGAGTCATGAAGGAGAAGATCCGCGCCGACCTGAAACGCTACATCGTGAAGGAGACTTCGCGGCGGCCGCTGATCATGCCGGTGATTTTGGAGATTTGAGGGAGGCTCCTAAACCCTTGGCCGCGTGATCGTGCGCCATGACGTTGGCCGCGTCACGCCGCATCCCGCCGCCGGACCTGTCGCTCGATCATCTTCAACGACTTCTGCTGGGTCAGGATCAGTTCGTAGTCTTTCTGAATGTTCATCCAGAAATCGGCGCTCGTGCCGAAGTAGCGCGCCAGACGCAGTGACGTGTCGGCTGTGATTCCGCGGCGCTGGTTGACGATTTCGCTGATGCGGGTGACCGGCACGTGCAGTTCCAGGGCAAGGCCGTTGATCGAAATCCCTAGTGGCTTCATAAACTCCTCGCGCAGCATTTCGCCGGGGTGAACCGGGGTTCGAGTGATCTTCCAGCCTCCCTCAGGACGCTTGATACTCATGTCATGCCTCCCTTCGCTCAGTGATAATCCACAATCTCCACATCGTGGGCGCCATCGCTCGCCCATCGGAAACAGATGCGCCATTGGCCGCTGACGCGAATGCTGTGTTGCCCGACCCGATCGCCCTTGAGAGCCTCCAAGCGATTCCCGGGGGGCACATTCAGCTCATCGAGTCGAGCAACCGAGTCGACCTGAACCAGTTTCCGCACTGCTACCCGGCTAATCGAACTCCACCGGCGGCTCTCGCCAGTCTCAAAGAGCGCCCTGGTCTCCCGGTCCGCGAAACTCCTGATCAATGCACCAGGATATAACGCTAGCCGTTATATTGCAAGCGTTATAAGCGCGGGCCGGCGCCAGCGGGGTGTTTTCCGACAGGCTCCAGTCCTGTCGTAGCCCTCTCAGCAGGCATAATTGTCTTTATGGCGAATCGCCCAGACTGGCAGCCGGTCCCTGAGCGCTACCTGGAGGACGCCTCAGGCTATCGCGGCCACGCTGAACGCGCTTTTGCGCCGGAGGACGAAGCCGGCGTCGCTGCGGTCTTGCGCGAGGCTTCGGCCCGCTCGACTCCGGTCACGATTGCCGGAGCCGGCACTGGCATCACCGGAGCGCGCGTGCCATTCGGCGGCTGGGTGCTCTCGCTCGAGAAGTTGAATCGCGTGGAGATTCGGCCGGGCCTGGCGATTGTTGGCGCGGGCGCTTTGCTCAGTGAATTGCACGCCGCGGCGCAACGCAACGGCCAATTTTACCCGCCCGATCCCACCGAGACTTCAGCCAGCATCGGTGGCACCATCGCTACCAACGCCAGCGGTTCGCGGAGCTTCCGCTATGGCTCGACCCGCCGCTGGATCGAAGGCCTGCGCGTGGCGATGGCCGATGGCCGCGTGATGGAGGTCAGCCGCGGCGACTCGATCGATTTCGATCCCGGCACTATTCCCCTGCCCGCGGTCACCAAGAACACCGCCGGCTATCCGCTGCGCCCCGGCATGGACTGGATCGAGCTGTTCGCCGGCTCGGAGGGCACGCTCGGCGTGGTCACGGAGGCCCGCCTGCGCCTGCTGCCGGCGCCAAGAGCGCTGATGGGCGGGGTGGTTTTCTTCGCCGATGACGGCCGCGCTTTAGATGCGGTGGAAGCGTGGCGCCCCGTGGCCGGCCTGCGCATGCTCGAGTATCTGGACGCGCCTTCGCTCGATTTGCTCCGCCCGCGCTATGCCGAGATTCCCGCCGCCGCGCGCGCCGCCCTGCTGATTGAACAGGAACTCGCCGGGGAGGACGATCCCGCCGTGGATGCCTGGCTGGAGCGCGTCGAACAAGCGGGCGCCTTCGTAGAGGAGAGCTGGTTTGCGCTTTCCGCCGCCGACCGCGAACGTTTCCGGCGCTTTCGCCACGCCCTGCCCGAGCTGGTGAACGAAACCGTCCGCCGCTCGGGCGCGCTCAAGATGAATTCCGATTACGCGGTTCCGTTCGCGCGCAACCGCGAGATGCTGGCTTACTACCGCCAGCGCCTGGAAGCCGAGTTCCCCGGGCGTCATGTGGTCTTCGGCCATATAGGCGACGCACACGTGCATGTCAATTTGTTTTCCGATCCCGCCGATCCACGCCGCGCCTCGGACCTGCTGCTCGAATTCGCCCGCCACGCCGTCGAATTGGGCGGCACGGTCTCCGCCGAGCACGGCCTCGGCAAGCGCAAAGCGCATCTGCTCGAAATCCAGTACACGGCGGAACACTTGGAAGCAATGCGCGCGGTGAAACGCCGCCTGGACCCAGCCAACATCTTGGGGCGCGGAACGCTATGGCCTGTGTGAATGGCCAATGCGGCCGGAGGTAGGACAGACCATCGGTTTTCGTGGTCTGTCGGGCTTTGACAGTTCGAGCAGCGGGCCAGTCTCCGACTTGGCGACTTCTCGCTCATTTGGTTTTCGTGGACGGGTTTTCAGGCGGTTGATCTCGACGTGCAGGCTCAATGCCTGCTAAGCATAAGTGACTATCCCTGTCCCGTTATATAGGCGATTTCAGCTAGTGCTTGAACGCGATCATCTTCATCTTGGAGAGTGGCATTTCAAAATCGACGATGGCTGGTGTGCCTAGGTCTTCGATACCTCGAAGGGCTGGAACCAGTGCTAAGCCACTGGCAGTAGTCGGTCCGACCAGTGTGCCAATGAGTTCACCCCCCGCATTCAAGCGGACGTCGATCGTTCCGTCTTGCACCTGGATCGTATCAATATCAGCGAACTGAATGGGGTTCTCACGCTCGCCCCGCTTTACTCTCACGAAAGTAAAGGCAGAAGCGGAAAGCCCAATGACTGTTACGTTCGGAGGGGCGAGGAAATCCAGTGCAAGGTTGCTGACCGTGAACTTCGCGCCGCTCACGTCTGTGATATCCGCCGTGTAGCCCGCCTTCATCCAGCCAACGAGGATTCCGCGCCTTTCATCCGGCGAAGACTTCTCGACTCTAAGAGACTCGCCCTTGTCTTTATTTGCGACGCATACGCGAGTGACCACCACGCTGCCCTGGAGCTGTCTAACGATTACTCGGTAGTAGGTCGAGGAGGCGGAATAACTCGCCGCCCCATCTTGACTCGTTACGATCACGTCTCGCCTGCACAATTCCTCCGTGCCTGTCGCGCGCTTTGTCCAGACCGTATCTGCCTTCAGTAGGGCGCCGGCGGCGACACAAAACGTGAGAACAGCATAGGAATGGGCTCGCATTTACAAAGGTTACCACGAAGGGAAGTCAGGCGAGCAGTGATTGTCTCCGCCCCGGGGGCCGGCTGTACTTCATCTTGACGGGAAACGCTAGGACCTTATCGGAAGCGCCCCGGCAGACAAGGTTCGGGCGAAGGTACAGTGCCCGGGCCGGGGCGGTTTCGATAAGGGCGTTAGAAGGAAGCCGCTGGCGCGGCGACTCGGATGC
>Ga0187876_1000178_pt1 | contig 64946 bp, 46 predicted proteins | sample June2016WEW_17_4_FD_133000 | JGI IMG/M metagenome (GOLD analysis project Ga0187876, IMG submission 133000) | Peatland microbial communities from SPRUCE experiment site at the Marcell Experimental Forest, Minnesota, USA - June2016WEW_17_40 | ecosystem: Environmental > Terrestrial > Soil >... | reverse complement strand
TTCACCGCTTCCTGGCCGTCAGCGGAAGTATCTCCGCACATCGGCTATGAGCATCGGCAGGGACATGAGTTTCTGGCGGATGGGATCGAATATCAGGCCGAGGTTCTCCAGCGTGGTCACACCGAGAAGAGTGCTGTCGCCTTTCTCGCCGAAGAGCACCACGCAGGTGGCCGAGTCCGCGTTCAGTTTGATGCGCGCTTCTCCCGTGCGGCGCTTGACAGGCTGCCCGTTGGCGAGAAAGAACGTCCGCTGGCCGGTGCTGGCAATGCCCAGCGCCTTGAGTTGCGCAGACGGGATCACCGAGTAGACCGCCCCGGAATCCACAAGAAAGGTCAGCATCTTTTTCCGCTTCAAGTCAAACGGATTCGCCACCTCGGCCGTCACATTGGTCAGGCCCATTCTCGATCCTTTCGCCTCGCCGCGAGGAGGTTCTCTGAAACTCCTCCCGATCGCATCATACCATATTTGACGCCGTCTGTGCCGCGCCGGACCAGCGCCGCTTTCCCCGCCGCTCATCATTCATCACTCATCCTTCAGCCTTCCGGACAGCCCATGCCGCGAGAGCATCTTCTCGAACTGCGACCGGTTCATTCCGGCGCGGCGGGCGGCTTCGCCGGGGCGATTGTCGCTCAGGGCGAGCGCCTGGAGCAGGAAGGCGCGCTCGAGTTCGGCGGCGGCCGTGCGCGCCGAGTCGCGTTTCGCCGCGAGCAGTTGCGCAGCCGTGGCCGGCACGCGGACCGGCACGAGCAGCGTCTCGGCGCCGGCCTTCGTCAGCGACGGCGGCAGCGCCTCGATCCCGATCTTCCCCTGGCGGGCGAAGAGGACGGCCCGACGGATGACCGTCTCGAGCTCGCGGACGTTGCCGGGATAATCGTAAGCCATCAGGCAGGCGCGCGCCTCGTCCGTCAGCGCCGGCTCCTCGCCGCTGACCTTGAACTTCTCCAGGAACCGGCCGATCAGCAGCGGGATGTCCTCGCGGCGCTCGCGCAGCGGGGGCACGCGGACGTGGACGCCGTTCAGCCGGAAGAAGAGGTCCTCGCGGAACCGTCCGGCTCGGACCTCCTCGGCGAGGCTGCGCTTCGTGGCGGCCACGACGCGCACGTCCGCATGGGCCGCCTCGTCGCTGCCGACGGGGCGATACTCGCCCGACTGGAGCACGCGCAGCAGCGCCCCTTGGAGTTCGGGCGCCATTTCGCCGATCTCGTCGAGGAAGATCGTGCCTCCGTGCGCGGAGCTGAACAGCCCGCGCCGGTCGCGCACCGCGCCGGTGAACGCGCCGCGCGTGTGGCCGAAAAGCTCGCTCTCGAGCAGCCCGTGCGGCAGCGCTGCGCAGTTGACGCTCACGAACGCGCGGTCACGGCGCGGCGAGCCGAGGTGCACCGCGCGCGCGATCAGCTCTTTGCCGGTGCCGCTTTCGCCCTCGATCAGGATCGGGATGTCGCCCTTCGCCGCCGTCGCGACGGTCTTGAGCAGTTCGCAGAAGCCGCGGTCGCGGCCCTCGATGCCCTCGAAGCCGTGCTCGCGCGTCACCGCCGCGCGGAGCGCGTCGCGGCTGAGGCGCAGGTCCTCGAACGCCTCCGCGTTGCGCAGCGCGGCGCCGACGGTCTCGGCGAACTCCGCGACCAGCCGCTCGGTCTCCTCGGTGAAAATGCCCGTGACCTTGCGGTTCTCCAGGTACAGCGCGCCCGCGATGCGTCCGCCGGCGCGGATCGGCGCGCACAGCACCGAGAGCAGCTTGAGGCGCGTGACGCTTTCCGCGAGCGAGAACGGCGCGGTGTGGAGCGCGTCCTCCAGCCGCACCGGCTTCCCGTCGGCGAGCACGGCGCCGACCACGCGCCGGCTGATCTCGGAGGCCGCGTCGGCGACTCGTCCGCGCTCCATGTTCCGCGCCGCGGCCACTTCCTGCGCGCCGTCGGCGTGCGAGAGCAGAATGAACCCGCGCTGCGCCCCGCTCAGCCGGATCATCGCGTCGAGCGCCAGCTCCAGCACGCGGGGCGCGCTGGTCGCCGAGATCACCAGCGCCGCCTCGCGCAGCAGCGCCACGCTTTCCTCCTCGCGCTGCCGGCCCTCGCGGGCCAGCGCATCGAGCTGCCTCAGCAGTTCGCGCCACCGCCCGCTCGGCGAGCCGCTGGCCGCCTCCAGCTCAACGCGGCAGTCCGCGAGGCGTTTCCAGATGTCCGCCACGGCGTTCCTCCTCATGTGCGGCCTCAATCATGATCACGATGACGGATCGTAACACGTCGTTTCCGTCTTGTCCATCGTTTGACCGGCCGGACGCGGTGCACCTATAATCCTGGGCGAAATGGAGAGAGGCGGGCAATGGACAAGCGCGCGCGCAGGGATATCCTCGCAATCTTCAAGGCCGGGCTCGCGGCGGCCGACCCGGTTGACGCGGTCCGGCGCCACGTGGTCCGGCGCGGGCGGAAGCTGCGGCTCGGCGATTACTCCTGGGACCTGACGAAGGTGCGGAATATTTTTGTCGTCGGCGCGGGCAAGGCGTCGGCGCGGATGGCCGGCGCGCTGGAGGAAATCCTCGGCGACCGAATCGCCGGCGGCTGGATCAACGTCAAGTCGGCCGCCGCGGAGAAACCGCTGCGGCGGATTCATGTCCATGAGGCCGGGCATCCGGTGCCGGACGAAGCCGGACTGGGCGGCGCGCGCGAGATCGTCAAGATCCTCGAATCGGCCGGCGCAGGCGACCTGGTGCTGCTGTGCCTGAGCGGCGGCGGCTCGGCGCTGATGCCGCTGCCGGTTGAAGGCGTGTCGCTGGCGGACAAGCAGGCGGTCACGCAGGCGCTCCTGGCGTGCGGCGCGGACATCCGCGAAATCAACACCGTGCGCAAGCATCTGTCGCAGTTGAAGGGCGGGCGATTCGCGCAAGCGGCGCAGCCGGCCGAGGTCGTCGCGCTGATCCTCTCCGACGTCGTCGGCGACCCGCTCGACGCCATCGCGTCGGGGCCGTCGGCGCCGGACAGCACCACCTTCGCCGACGCGCTGGCCGTGTTGAGCAAGTACGGCATCGAGTCCCGCGCGCCGCGAGGCGTGCTGGAGCATCTGCGCGCCGGCGCGGCCGGTGCGAAACCCGAGACGCCGAAGCCCGGCGACCCGATCTTCGCGAAGGTCCGCAACCTGCTCATCGCGAACAACGCCGCCTCCGTCGCCGCCTGCGCCCGGAAGGCCCGCGAACTCGGCTATCGCCCGCTGGTGCTCTCGTCCACGATCGAGGGCGAGGCCCGCGAAGTGGCGCGCGTGTGCGTGGCCATCGCGCGCGAGTCGCTGGCGAGCGGCCGGCCCGTCGCGCCGCCGGCCTGCCTGATCGCCGGCGGCGAGACCACCGTCACGCTCCGCGGGAGCGGGCTCGGCGGCCGAAACCAGGAGTTCGCGCTCGCCGCCGCCCTCGCCGCGCGCGGGCTGGAAGGCGTGGCCATCCTCGCCGGCGGCACCGACGGGACCGACGGCCCGACCGACGCGGCCGGCGCCCTGGCCGACGGCGCGACGTGCGACCGCGCCGCTGGACTCGGCCTCAGCGCGGCGGATTTCCTGGCCCGCAACGACTCGTACCATTTCTTCCAGCCGCTCGGCGACCTGCTGATGACCGGGCCGACCGGCACGAACGTCATGGACTTGTACCTGTTCCTCGTCGGCGGGCCGAAGCGGAATCCGCGCTGAGGTCAGCCAGCCTTGCACGGTTTACAGCGCTGCGCCCGGCGCCGCGGAGAGTGGGAAATTGCGCGCTGTTCTGCGTTGCGAAGGCGGCGGCGTTTCTGGTAGGCTGATTCCGATTCGCTTGGTCGCGCGCGTTCGGAGGGGAGCAAAATGATCCCATTCGCAGAATTTCAAAAGCTGGACCTCCGCGTCGCGAAGGTCCTTTCCGTCGAGAACCATCCTAACGCCGACAAGCTGTACGTGCTCAAAATTGATCTGGGGGGCACGGAGCGGCAGATCGTCGCCGGTCTGCGGGCGTATTACACGCCCGAGCAGCTCCTGGGCTCGACGATCGTCGTCGTGGCGAACCTGGAACCGGCCGTGCTGCGCGGAGTGGAGAGCCAGGGCATGCTGCTGGCGGCGCAGGACGGGCCGAAGGTGCTGGTGCTCCGGCCGGATGGCCAGGCGGCGCCCGGTTCTCGCGTCTCATAGCGCCTGCTGGCTCGGCGTTTGCGGAGATTCGGATTTGGTTGTGATGCAAGGCGGGTATTACGAAGTCGCCACCGGCACGCGCGCCGTCTATGTGCGCGTGCACGGACTGGCGACGATGAGCAACTGCCTGTGCCTGCGCACCTTCATGGAAGGCCTGCTCGCCGCGGGACGGAGTTTCATCGTCGTGGACCTGGGCGATTGCACCGGCATGGACAGCACGTTCATGGGCGTGCTCGCCGGCGCGGCCACCTTCGAGCAGAACGACAAGACGCCCGGTATCGCCGCGGTCAACGTCTCCGCGCCGCTGCTGCAACTGTTGAAAAATGTGGGGCTCACGGAGTTGATTTTCGTCGAGTCGGAGCCGTTCGAGACGCCGGCGCTGGAATTCGTCCGGCTCGAGGAACAACGCGGCGAAAAGGAACGCCTGGCGTGCGTCCATGCCGCGCACGAGCACCTGATGAAGATCAACGACCGCAACGAGGAGATCTTCCGCCCGTTCGTCGCCGCGCTGGAGCTGGAGATGAAGCAGCGCGGGATGAAGGGACCGGACTAGGGAGTGCGGAGTGGACGGCGAAAGCCGGCACGCTAATCCGCAGTCCGCATTCCCCAATCCGCAATTCGTAAGGGTCAGTCTTCCGTTTTCCCGCCCTGAACGCTTCTCTTCAACTCCCGCATCATCTCGTAGAGCCGCGAGAGTTTCTTGATCATCACGATCTGGCGTTTCTCGTCCTGTATGCGCTGCGCGGGCGCGCCGAGGATGACGGAGTCGGCCGGCCAGGAACGGGAGACCTTGGAGCAGGCCCCGACAATGCAGCGGTCGCCGAGCGTAATCCCGTTCGTGAGTCCCACGTCCTCGGCGAGCAGCACGTTCCGGCCCAGCACCGTGCTGCCGCCCATGCGCGCGTAGGCGATCAGCATCGAGTTCGCCCCGATCCGGCAATTGTGCGCGATGTGGCTGTGGTTGTCTATCTTCACGCCGTTCTCGATGATCGTCTTGTCCATCGTCGCGCGGTCCACGGTGCAGTTGCAGCCGATCTCGACGTCGTCGCCGATCTCGACCGTGCCCACCTGCGGCACCTTCACGTGGCGGCCTTCGACCTGGAGGTAGCCGAAGCCGTCGCCGCCGATCGAGCAGCCGCTGTGGATGATCGTCCGGCTCCCGAGGCTCACGCACTCGCGGATGGCGACGTTGGAGTAAATGATCGAATCCGACCCGACGGAGCAATGCGCGCCCAGGGTGCTGTTCGGATAAATGACGGTCCGGTCGCCGAGAACGCAGCCGTCGCCGAGGACCGCGTGCGCGCCGAGCCCGACGTCCTTCCCCAGCCGGACGCCCGCTCCGAGGACCGCCGACGGGTGAATGCCGGCCGGGTGCGCGCGCTGCTCCTTCTCCACGAGGGCGAGCAGCACCCCGAAGGCGAAGTGCGGGTTCGCGACGACGATCTGCGCCGCGGCCATTCCGGCGACGCGCTCCGGGACCAGCACGGCGGTCGCGCGGCTGGCGGCCGCCGCCTTGAGGTTCTCGCGCTTCGCGAAGGTGATGTCGCCCGGCCCGGCCTGCGACAGGCCGGCCACGCGCTCGACGATCGCTTCGCCCGGTCCGATCAACTCGCCGCCTACAAGGCGGCTCACTTCCGCGACGGTCAGTTTCATGGTGCGAGCTCCTGTGCCTGTTTCAGTCCGCCGGCGCCCGGCTGGAATGCCTCTTCAAACGCGTCCCGCCCTTGTGATATCAGGTCGAACGCAATCATAGCACGGCGCGAAAACCGAGACAACCGGCGGCGGCGCGGGCGGCCCTTCGACTTTCGCTCAGGGCCGCCCTGAGCATGGTCGAACGGGCGGGCCGCTGAATATTTTCAAAATTCTGTCGAATTAGGGTTGACAAGGCAGTTTCCGATGGTATAATTCGCCCCTTTGATGCCTGCAGTTGCACCGCGGATGGCTCTAACCCGGACAGCCCTATTGAAGGAGAAGGCGCAAGCATGATCGCGAAGGCTCAGATGTCGAACAAGAGATCGAGGACCGCGCGGCTGCCGCTTCTGAAGGAGCGCTACCAGAAGCTCATTCTGAAGCAGCGGCAGGAGATCGAGAAGGAACTGCTGGAGAGTTTCCAGGAAGAGAACGACCTGGAAATGGACATGGAGTCCGAACCCGATCAGGCGGCCATGATCGAAGCCGAGTAACGCTCTCCCTCGAACGACACAATCCCGCTTCGTCCACGGCACACCCCATCGCGACCGAGCGCCGGTTCCCGGAACCAGTCCGCGCCCAGGAACCGGCCGACGCTCCTCGTGTCGGCGCGCCGCGCGGCCGGGCCCGGCGAGTCCCGGTCACTTCGAGGAATCTCCATATTCCGCAATGAGCTTCTCGTCCGCCGCGGCCTCGGATCCGGCAAGCCCTTCGTCCAGGAACGCGACGAAGCGCTTCTCGGGTATGCGCTCTGACAGGGCGTTCATCCGGTCGCCGATCTCCCTGATCCGTTTCGCGCGTTCCAGGACGCGTTTCAACTCCGCCGCGCTGCCGGTTTGAGCGAATCTCGTCATGGCCGCCGACTGCAGCGTCAGGCCCATCAACTCGCCGACCAGGAGCGTTTTTTCGGCCTCCAGGCGCTTGCCGAGGACGATGCAGTCGCGCGCCACCTGCTCGTTCGCGCCTTGCCAATCCAGGCAACGCCAGGCGGCATTGGCGAAAGGCGCCTCGCCGGGAAAAGTGAGGGCCAGGTAGCGCGCGGTGAATTTCGGATAGTCGGCGAAATCGCCCGCGGCGACGACGTCCAGTCGCAGCGCCGCGCAGTACGAGTCGAATTTCGGATGGCGGCTCGCCTCGGCCAGCGCCCGGGCGGCGTCCCCGAACTTCTTTTCATTCACCCGCCACGCCGCCTCGAGGTAATAAGGGACTGAGTTTTCCGGCTCCAGTTTCCGCCATCGGTCCAGGGCATCCAGAAACTCCGATTCGGGCATTTCCCGCTGCTGCTGAAAAAAAGTCGCCCGGTACGCAAGAACGGCCAGCAGCGCGGGATCGTCCGGCGCTTTCGAAAGGGCCAGGCTCAGAAGCGCCGGCGCGAGCAGGTTCTCGCCGTCGGTGACCGCGAGCGCTCCGGCCATCAGGCGGACATCGCCGCTGTCCTGAATTTTCCGCAGTTCCGCCGGCGTGAACTGTATGGCCTGGTGAAGCTCCTGCAACATCTTCATTTTCGCCGCGGCCGGAAGCTGCGAGCCTTTCACCGCCGTCAACCCGAGCAACTCCTTGAACGAAGGCGGGTGGCTCGGCGCGGTCCGGCATGCGGCAAGGGAGACGGCGACCCACGCGGCGGCCGCGGTCGTGAGCAGGGTTCGCTTCATGGTCATCTCCTCTCCATCAGATTTTCCGACCCGCAATCGCTCAGCCGTCCGAAGGCGCCCGGTCTTTCTTCCGGCGGAGGGACTGGAGGAACTCGCTCAGTTCCGTCGCGCGCAGCGCCCACGCCGCCAGCAGGAAGACCGCGCACACGGCGGCCAGGCCGCACGAGAGCGCCAGGAGTTGAGGCCAGGCCCGCGGCGAGGTCATCGCCGGCCCGCCGGCCGCTCGCAGAGTTCCGTAAAATGCGCCGTACCCGGCGAGCCCTGCGATCGCGGCGGCGACGGCGGACTTCACCGCGCTGGCCGCCACAGCGCGCCCGCCGATCGGACCGATCTTCTTTCTCAGGTGTATCCACAGCAGCACCATGTTCCCGACCCCGCAGATGCTGCTCGACAGCGCCAGTCCCGCCTCGCGCATCGGCCAGACCAAAATCGCGTTCAGGACGAAGTTTGCGCCGACCATCATGACCGCAATCCGCCTGGGCGCGCGCACGTCCTGCTGAGCGTAGAACGCGCGCGCCAGCACCTGGATGGCGCAGAACGCCCACAGGCCCGCGGTGAAACAGAGGAAGACCGCCGCCGTCCGCGCCGTGGATTCAGGCGTAAACCGCCCGCCCTCATAGAGCACCCGCACGATCGGCGCGCTGAGCGCGACCGTGGCGGCGACGCAGGGAAGCGAGACGAAGAACGCCGTCCGGAGCGACAGGCCGATGGCGTCCACGAACGACTTGCGGTCGCCCACGGCCTCGTGGTGCGCCAGCGCCGGAAGCACCGCCGTCGCCAGCGCGGTACCCAGCACGCCCAGCGGAAATTGCATCAGGTTGTTGCCATACCACAGCGCGCTGTTGGCGCCCGCATCCCGCACGCAGAACTGCGCAAAGAGCGAATCCACGAACGTGTTGACCTGGATGACGCCCACTCCCAGCGCCACCGGGAGCGTCAGGTGAACGATCTGCCGCAGGCCCGGATGCGCCAGGTCCCAGACCAGCCGAAAATGGAGCTTGCAGCGGCGCAGCATCATCGCCTGATAGGCGAACTGGAGCCCGCCCGAAATCAGCACTCCGACCGCGAGCGCGGTGGCGCCCAGGCTCAAGTCCTTGACGTGCCAAAACCGCAGCAGGACAATCGCGCCGATCCAGCAGATGTTCATGATCGTCGGCGCGAACGCGGGCCGGAGGAAATGCCCTTTCACGTTCAGCGCGGCGCCCTGCAGCGCGGTGAGGCAGATGAGCGGAAGGTACGGCAGCAGGATCATCAGCAGCAGGCAGAACAGCTTGCCGTTGGGCGGCAGGCGGCCGGAGAGCAGGGCGATGCCGCAGATCAGCCAGCCCAGGCAGGTGATGCCCATCAGCAGCGCGGCGAGCGCCGTCATGACGGCGTTGAGCAGCCGCCGCGCATCGCCCGCCGGATCGAGCCCCTCGCGCGTGAAGACCGGGATGAACGACGCGTTCAACGCGCCCTCGCCGAAGAGCGCACGAAAGAGGTTCGGCACGCGGAAGGCGATGACGAACATATCGAACGCGGGGCCGGCGCCGAAAAAGCGCGTGGTGAACACCTCGCGCAGAAGCCCCAGAATCCGGCTGGCCAATGTCCCCGCGCCGGTCTTGAGCATGCCGGGAAGAATGTCGTGTTTTTCAGGCATCTATAACGCCGATTGCGCCTCGATCGTCCTCGTCGTCGTCCTCCGCCTCGGCCGTTATGACCTACCGTTCGAGGACGAGGACGAGAGCGAGGACGAGGACGATTGGGAGTTCATCCGCACAGCTTCGCCCGCGAGCCGGCGATGCCGTAAACCTCGACGATGAGTTCCTCGACCTTCGCGGCGACCGCCTCCTGCGCGGCCTTCTCGCCCTTGCCGGCGGCCAGCGGCTTCTCGTAAGCCTGTCGTATCTCGGTTCCGATATTGATCTTAGCGATGCCGTTGCGGATGCCCTCAAGGACGGATTCCTTCTGCACGCCCGATCCGCCGTGGAGCACCAGCGGCACGCCGGTGGCCTTGCGGAGCGTGCGCAGATGCTCGCTGTGCAGCCGTGCGGCGACTTTCGCCTGGTCCTTGCCCGCGCCGGTGATCGCGCCGTGGATGCTGCCGACGGCCACGCTGAGCCAGTCCACGCCGGTCTCCTTCACGAACCGCCGCGCCTCGTCCGGGTCGGTGAATCCTCTCTTCGTCCGGAAGAGTTCCTCGTACGGCGGGATCGGCCCGGCCTCGTGTCCGAGCACCGCGCCGAGCTCCGCCTCGACGGCGACCCTGGGGTGGCACATCTCTACGACCTGACGCACCGCCGCGATGTTCTCCTCCAGCGGCAGGCGCGAGCCGTCGAGCATCACCGACTCGAACCGGAGATCCAGTCCCTTGCGGATCAGCGCTTCCCAATCCAGGCGCTTGTGTTCCTCGTCAATCACCGGCACGTGGTCGAGGTGGAGCGCCACGAACTCCGGGTTCGCCTCCTTGCGGTACTCGGCGGCGACCGCGTCGAAACTCTTCGCGCCGAAGCGCGTCACGTCCGGCATCGCCACCTCGGCCAGCCCGAACGTCCCGAGCCGTTCGAGCGTCCGCGCCACCGGCCGCGTCATCGGCAGGTAGGCGATGTTGAACGCCGGGATCAGGATCTGCTTCTCGCACGCCGCCTGCATCATTGTGGCGACAGAGGGTCTCTTCACTCGTGAGTCTCCCCATAAGCCAATCGTCCTCGTCCCCGTCCTCGTCCTCGTCCTCGAACGGCCGTTAGAAAACGGCCGAGGACGAGTTCGAGGACGAGGACGATCCATTCCAACAAATGGCGCAGCATATCGCGCGCAGGGTCGCGACGTCAAACGGGCGGACCTATATCGGTTTGGAGTCAGGTGTTAGAGCGGCCAGGCCCCACCTGCTCGGGCCGCGAAACTCATTGGTGAAGGCTTTCCGTGTTGGCTTTCTTGACTGCATCAAGTATCTGTTGCATTGCGGCGTCACTCAACGCGTTCCCGCGCCGACCCAGCGGGTAAGCCAAAAGAATGCCGCAAATTCGATCACGGTCAGAATCGTCGCGAAGCAGAAGTACGTCTTCAGTTGCCGGAGCGCATGCTCCAGTGGCCGGCCGTCGCTCTGCTCAACTCTTGCTAGCCGGCGAAAGGAGCCGGCGCTTTGCCATAAATAGAATAGCGCGAAGCATTCTATTAGTCCGCTGATGACGGCGAAAACGAATTCGGATGCCGAGGCGAATTTTGCTTGCGGCAACATCCTACCCCACTGGTAGAGTACGCCGAGAAAGCCCATGATGGCCACTACCCGCATCCAGAGTGCGAGACCGCCTGCAACACGCTTAACCTCCTCAGAGATTCCGGGACTTTCCTCTTTCGGAAGCGCATCAGCCATGGATTTTCCTCCACCGGGAGCCGCCGTCCTTGCGCGCGGACTGTATCGCACCCGTTGCGTGCGACTTGCCTCTTCGTGGCGAGTCGCCCATTAGCCAAGCGTCCTCGTCGTCGTCCTCGTCCCCGTCCTCGAACGGCCGTTACGAACAGCCGAGGACGAGGACGAGTTCGAAGACGAGGACGATCCGTTCCGACGGCTCGCGCAGCATATCGCGAGCAGGGTCGCGACGTCAAACGGGCGAGCCTCTGTCAGTTTGCACAAAGCTCTTGCAAAAACCGCCGCCTCGGAGATAATAGTGCAACGGTGGACGCCTGCTGGATGTCAGAATGTTCCGGGAGAGCCGGCGATGAAGAGATATGCGTTGGGACTCGACTACGGGACGAACTCCTGCCGCTGCCTGATCGTGGACCTGGCCGACGGGCGCGAGGTGGAAAGCTGCGTCTTCGATTTTCCGTCCGGCGCGGCGGGGATTCTGCTCGATCCGCGCGAGCCGAACCTGGCGCGGCAGAATCCGCAGGACTACGTCGCCGCGCTGGGCGTTGTGCCGCGGACGATCCGCCGCGCGAAGAAGGCGGACCGCCGGTTCGACCCGGCGCAGATCGTCGGCATCGGCATTGACACCACCGGCAGCACGCCGATGCCGGTGGACCGCGACGGCACGCCGCTGGCCATGCTGCCGCAGTTCAAGGGGAACCTCGATGCGATGGCCTGGCTCTGGAAGGACCACACCGGCCACGCCGAGGCGGCGGAGATCACCGCGCGCGCGCGGAAAATCCGGCCGCAGTACCTGGCCAAATGCGGCGGGACTTATTCCTCGGAGTGGTTCTGGAGCAAGGCCCTGCGCTGCAAGCGCGCCGCGCCGAAGGTCTTCGCCGCCGCGCACAGCTTCGTCGAGCACTGCGACTGGATGCCCGCGCTGCTCGCCGGCGACACGCGGCCGGAGCAAATCGTCCGCGGCGTCTGCGCCGCCGGCCACAAGGCGATGTACTGCCCGGAATGGGGCGGCCTGCCGGACGAGGAGTTCCTGCGCGGGCTCGACCCGGCTCTGGCCGCGCTGCGCCGGCGGCTCTACGAGAAGGCGGTGCCGGCTGACCACGCGGCGGGGCGACTCTCGGCGGAATGGGCGAAGAAGCTCGGGCTGAAGCCGGGCATCGCGATCGCCGCCGGCGCGTTCGACGCGCACATGGGCGCGGTAGGCGCCGGCGTCCGCGAAGGGACGCTCGTGAAAATCCTCGGCACGAGCACCTGCGACATGATGGTCATGCCCAACGCGAAGAAGCTCGCCGACATCCCCGGCGTCTGCGGGATCGTGGACGGCTCGATCCTGCCCGGGTTCTACGGCATCGAGGCCGGGCAGTCCGCCGTCGGCGACATTTTCCTCTGGTTCATCGCCCATCTCGTGCCGGAGCGCTTCGGCCGGACGACGGACGAGAAATTCAAGACGCTTGGCGCGCTCGCCGCGAAGCAGAAGCCCGGCGAGCACGGCCTGCTGGCGCTCGACTGGAACAACGGCAACCGCACGATCCTGGTGGACGTGCGCCTGAGCGGACTGCTGCTCGGGCAGACGCTGCACACCGAGGCGCACGAGATTTACCGCGCGCTGATCGAGGCGACCGCGTTCGGCGCGCTGACGATCGCCAAGCGCATCGAGGAGTACGGCGTGCCGGTGAAGGAGTTCGTCAACTGCGGCGGCCTGGCGGCGAAGAACCCGCTGCTGATGCAGATCTACGCCGACGTCACCGGCCGCCCGATGAAGGTCTCGCGCAGCGACCAGACCTGCGCGCTCGGCGCGGCGATCTTCGGCGCGGTCGCCGCCGGCAAAGAGGCCGGCGGGTTCGCGGACGCGGCCGAGGCGCAGCGCGCCGTCTGCGGCGTGAAGGACAAGTTCTACCGCCCGAACCCGAAGGCGCAGGCGGTCTACGCCGAACTCTACCCGCTCTACCGCACGCTGCACGACGCCTTCGGCACGCGCGAGTGGTCGGGCAAGCTCGACCACGTGATGAAGGACCTCATCCGCATCCGCGAACGTCAGCGCGGATAATGATAACGGATTTGACAGGATTACAGGATAAAACGGGATCGAAGGGAACTCATGCTTGAGGACTTGAAAGAACAAGTGTGCCGGGCGAACCGGGAACTGGAGCGCTGCCGGCTGGTGACGCTGACGTTCGGCAACGTCAGCGGCTTCGACCGCGCGAAAGGGATGATGGCGATCAAGCCCAGCGGCGTCGGCTATGCCGCTTTGAAGCGGCACGACATCGTGCTCGTGGACCTGGACGGAGCGCGCGCGGAGGGCAGGCTCCAGCCCTCGACGGACGCGCCGACGCACCTGGCGCTCTACCGCGCCTTTGCGGGAATCGGCGGCGTGACGCACACGCACAGCCCCTGCGCGACAATGTTCGCGCAGGCCGGCCGCGGCATTCCGTGCCTGGGGACGACGCACGCGGACCATTTCAACGGCGAGGTTCCCGTCACGCGCGCCCTGACCCGCAAAGAGGTCGCCGGCAAGTACGAGGAGAACACCGGCCGCGCGATCGTCGAGCGGTTCAAGAAGATCAACCCGAACGAGATGCCCGCCGTCCTCGTCGCGCATCATGGCCCGTTCACGTGGGGCAGGACCGCCGCCGAATCGCTGACGAACAGCGTCGCGCTGGAGCTGGTCGCGCAGACCGCGCTGGGCACGTTGCAGCTCAACGGCGCGGCGGGCCCCATCCCGGAGTTCCTCCTCGCGAAACACTTCCTCCGCAAGCACGGGCCGGACGCGTATTACGGGCAGAAAAGCTAAGCGCCGCATTTACCGCCAAGACACCAAGGCACAAAGAGACAACGGCTTCCACCACGGAATACACGGAGCACACCGAAAGGCTTTGCTAAACAGTTTCAGTGTCTTCCGTGTGTTCCGTGGTTGCATTATCATTTGGCGTTCTTGGTGCTTTGGTGTCTCGGTGGTTCGTACACGTGTCCGGCTACTCGAGGGACCTTTCACGTGCAGGGAAAAACGCCGCGCCGCACGTGGCGGGGATCATCAGGATGAAGCAGATCGCGTAGAGGCAGTGGAACTGCCCGAGCGTGAGCGGGCCGATCTGAACGGCCGCGCCCTGGAGAGCTTCCAGGATCGGGACCGCCACGACGCCGCCGATGCAGAAAATGCCGATGGACAGCACGTTGGCGATGGCGAAATAGACCGGCCGCCCGGGAGTCTCCGGCACGCAATCGTAAAGCGCCATCGCCGCGGCGATCGAGAAGGCCGCGTCCGCAATGCCGACCAGCGCCCACGCCGCATAGAGCGGCCAGGTGCGTTCCGGCGTGCAGAAGAGGTACGCCAGGAAGAACAGCGCGTACAGCGGCCCGCACGCCCAGAGCACCCGCCGGATCCCGTACCGGCGAATGACCCGCGCGCAGAATCCCGTCACGAGCAGCTTCATGCCCAGATAGCCGATGGCCACGTACGCGATCCGGCTCTCCTTCATCTGAAGCACTTTGAGATTGAACACCTGGTAATACGGGATGGCCGCCAGGAACGGAATGTTGTAGACGAAGAACCCGGCCAGGTAATTGCGGAACGGTTTGACGCGGAGCGCCTCGCGCGCATCCTTCCAGGCGACGCGCGCGAGCGCCGACCGGACCGGCATCGGCGCGCGCCGCAGCGCCAGAATGGAGAGCACCCCGAACACGCCGCCGCCGGCCAGCGCCAGGCCGAGGCCGAACGAATCGGACTTCGCGATCCGCTCAGCCACGCAGCCCGCCAGCAGCATCGCCACGATCGTGCATGCGCTGATCACCCGGAACCGCCCGCCGAGGTAGCTCGGCCGGATGGCCACCGGGATGCTCGAGACCAGCCAATCGTCCGCCAGGGGACGCGTCAGGTGATAGGCGGCGCCCGCCAGAAAAATTCCCGCGCCCAGCGCCCAGAGCCGCAGGCCCGCCGGCAGAAACGGCGTCGCCAGCGCCGTGACGATCAGCGCCAGCGGCTCGCAGAGCCCGACCGAGAGGATGAACCGCTTCTTGTCCGGAATGAAATTGACCACCGCAATGCTCACGACCTGCAGCAGGCAGGCAAAGCTCACGACCGAGGTGATCAACCCGACGCGCTCCTTGGCCAGGCCCAGCGAGAGCGCGAACGAGACAAAGATGAACAGCCCGCCGCCGCAGGTGGTGTCGTAGAAACTCCGCAGCCCGACGCTCCAGTTGAACGCCGCAAGGGACGTCCGGCTTTGCGCGCGGCGAACATTGGGATTCATGCTGGAGTCTTCCATGGCGTGATTCTACAACGGACGGCGTTGCCTGCGCGAGTGGTGCCTGATGTCGCGTCATGCCGAGTGCAGGGAAGATTCTCATGCGCAGCTTGTAGTGGCGCCGTCAGGCGCTAGTTCGTATGCCCTGACGGGCACACTACGAGCAGCCGCAATCGCTTGACAGTTTCGCCCCGGCCTGATAATTTGAAAGCCTGCCGCTCAGGCTGCTCGAGAGCGCACGGCGGGGTAGCTTAAGGGATAAAGCAGGTTCTTCATAAGGACAAGAGTGTGGGTTCGACTCCCACCCCCGCCACTCATTATGCCCCGTGCGATGCCGCGGGACGCATGGGCTCTCCGACCTCAATCGCCTTGCCGGCGAACACCCGGCAACGCGCAAGGCCGCGCCGGATGCAACCCTCGCTCATTTTCCCCTTGGCGAAAGGAAGTTTGTGATAACGCCACGTAAACTTCGCACTCACGCGGAAATTTCCTTGAGTCTGTTCGGCAAGCAACAGATTCAGACCCTTCACGCGGCCGCGCTGAAAATTCTGGACCGGACCGGCGTGGCCGTGCAGGATGCGGCGGCGCTGGGCCTGCTCAAGAAGGCGGGCGCGCGGGTGGAGGGCGAGCGGGTCCGCATGAAGGCCGTTCTCGTGGAGCGCGCGCTGAAGACCGCGCCCAAGAGTATTCAGATCTATAACCGCGCCGGCCAACCGGCGATGCGTCTCGAAGGCTGGAACTCTTACTACGGCACCGGGTCCGATTGCCCCAGCGCCCTGGACGCCGACACCGGCCTGCATCGGCCCAGCACCAAGGCGGACGTGGGCCGCCTGGCCCTCCTCTGCGACCGTCTCGCCAACATTGATTTCTGCATGTCCATGGGGATCGCATCGGACGCCAGCCGCCTGACGAGCTTTGTCCACCAGTTCGACGCCATGGTCCGGAACACGTCTAAACCGGTCCTGTTCACCGCACACGATGCGGAGGACATGCGCGACATCCTGTCCCTGGCCGAGATTGCAACCGGGGGCGGGCGCCGGGACCTGGAGGAGCGGCCGCGGTACGTTCACTACAACGAACCGGTCAGTCCCTTGCACCACACTCCGAACGGAACGGGCAAGCTGCTGTTCTGCGCCGAGCACCGGATGCCGATGATCTATATCGCCAGCCCGATGATGGGGGCGTCGGCCCCGGTGACCATGGCCGGCTGCATCGCCCTGGCGAACGCCGAGGCGCTCTCCGGGCTGGTGATCCATCAGTTGAAGAACCCCGGCGCGCCGTTCATCTTCGGGGCGGATGCGTCCATCATGGATATGCGCACCATGATCTTCTCCTATGGAGCGCCGGAACTTCAGATGATGAACATCGCCTTCGCGGACTTGGCCCATCACTACCAACTGCCCTTCTTCTGCATCGCGGGCGCGACGGATTCCAAAGTACTCGACGCGCAGGCAGGAGCGGAGATGGCCGCTTCCCTTCTGGTCAGCGCCCTGAACGGCTGCAACCTGATTCACGACGTCGGATACCTGGAGACCGGACTGTGCTGCTCGATGGAGAGCATCGTCCTGGCCGACGAGATCATCGGCATGGTCAAACGCTATCGCGCGGGGACGGAGATCAATGCCGAGGCCCTGGCTTTGGACGTCATTGACGCCGTCGGCCCGCAGGGCGACTTCATGAGCCATCCGCACACGGTGAAGCACTTCCGGCGCGAGGTGTGGTATCCGCAGATCTTCGACCGCTCACGGCATGACGCGTGGTCCGCGGCCGGCGGTCAGCCGGTGGACGCCGCCGCGCGCCGCAAAGCTCAAGAAGTGTTGTCCACGGCCCAGCCCCAAGCATTCACGCGGGGTCAAGCCCGGGCGATGGACCAGGCGCTGGCGCGACGCGGATAGAGGCCGGATGCGCCGCCGCCGAAAGCGCAACGCTTCACACAACTGGACATTGGACACGCGCAAGAATGAATTCCCGGGAGCGCGTTAAGGCGGCGCTGGCTCACAAGGCGCCGGACCGGATCCCCCTCGACATCGGCGCTACGGACTCCTCGGGCATGACCGGGATTGCCTATGCCCGTCTGAAAGCGGCCCTGGGGCTCGGCGGCGCGCCGAGGATCTACGACCCGTACCAGCAATTGTCCCTGATCGAACCCGCCATCCTGGACGCGCTGGAGATTGACGCGGTATCGCTGAATTGGGAGCCGAGAACGTGGAAGCGGTCAACCCTGCCCGATGGATCGGCGTGCGAAGTCCCCGGACTTTGGAACGAGAAGTTCTTGCCGGACGGCTCGCGCGAGGTGCGCGGTGACGGCGGAAGCCTGCTGGCGCGCATGCCGGCGGAGGGATTCTATTTTGAGTGGTGCGACGCGCCGCTCAGGAGCTTGACGTCCGCATCGCAGGTGGACCCCGCGGCGCCCTGCATTGTGAACTTCGACGTGCCAGGATTCTCCGACGAAACGTGGGAAGAGCGCGCCGCCCGAGCCCGGCGCCTGCACGCCACCGGTCGCGCCGTGGTCGGCAACCTCGCCTGCCACCTTCTGGCCGCCGGCGAAGCGCTTCGAGGTTACGAGAATTTCATGTGCGATCTCGTGGCCGAGAAGGCGCTGGCCCACGCGCTCCTCGATGCGCTCTGCGCCGCGTACATGCGCCGCGCCGATCGCTATGTGAAAACACTCGGTCCGTATCTGGATGTCATTCTCGTCAACGACGATCTCGGAACGCAGAACGGGCCGATCATCTCTCTGAGCACGTACCGGGAAATGATCCGGCCGTACCAGAAGCGGTTCTTCGGCCATCTCAGGCAAGTTTTCGACGGCGTCTTGCTTTTGCACTCCTGCGGGGCCATCGCGGAGTTTCTTCCGGACCTGATCGAATGCGGCGTGCAGGCGATCAACCCCGTGCAGATTTCGGCGGCCGGCATGGACCCAGCGCAGCTCAAGCGCGAATTCGGCAAGGACATCGTCTTCTGGGGCGGCGGGTGCGACACCCAGCGCACGTTGAACCGCGCCTCCGCGGCGCAGGTCGGCCGGGAAGTGCGCCGAAACGCGGCGATCTTCGGAGCGCATGGAGGATTTGTCTTTACGCAGGTTCACAATATCCAACCGGACGTCCCGGCGGAGAATGTGCTGGCGATGGTCAGGGCGCTCCGGGCAATCTGATCGGAGAACAGGGCGTCCGGCGGCGCGCGTCGAAGCACTTGCTCCGAGCCGCCGGGTCCATGTAAGATGCCGCCTTTGTTCCTGGTCTTTTCCTTCGAACTTCCATCAGCCCTCAAGGAAAGCGCCGGATGCAGTCTTCCTCGTCCAAACATCTGCCCACCGTCGCGGGCATCCTGGCGGTGCTGTTCTGGAGCACGACGGTGGCGGTCGCGCGGGACATCGTCGAATGCCTGGGACCGCTGACGGCGAGCGCCGTGCTTTACCTGGCCGGCGGCGTGCTGAGCAGTCTTCCGCTGCTCATCCGGCCGGAACGCATCCAGCGGATGCTCCGGCTGCCGCGCGCGTACCTGTTCGGCTGCGGCGGACTGGTCGTACTCTACGTCCTCTGCTTCTTCCTGGCCGTGGGGCTGGCCGCTGACCGCGCGCAGGCCGTCGAGGTCGGTTTGATCAACTACCTATGGCCGGTGCTGACGCTCTTGCTCGCCATGCCGATCCTGGGCGATCGCGCGCGCATCGGCCTCGTCCCCGGCGTGCTGATCGCCTTCGCGGGCATCGCTCTCGTCGCCAGTGCGCAGAACCAGGTCCTGTCCTGGTCGGGATTCACGGCCGACCTGCGCGCGAACGCTGCGCCGTATCTGCTCGCGCTCGCGGCGGCGGTCGCCTGGGCGCTCTATTCCAACCTCAGCCGCCGCTGGGCCGCGGACGCCGGCGGCGGGGCGATGAATCTGTTCATGGTCGCGAGCGGGCTGGTCCTGCTCCTCGCGCGCTGCTTTTTCCACGAGCACCCGCACTGGAGCCCGGACATCGCCGTAAAAATGGCGCTCTATGTCATCTTCCCGATCGGCCTGGCCTATCCGTTCTGGGACATCGCCATGCGCCGCGGGCGGATGGTCTTCGTCGCGTCCTTCTCGTACCTGCTGCCGCTCTTCTCGACGGTCATCAGCTCGCTGTATCTGCGCGTCCCGCTGACGCGCGCGCTGTGGCTCGGTTGCGGGCTGGTCATCGCCGGCGCCGTCATCTGCAAGTTCTCCGTGGTTGAACGGAGGGACGATAGGCCGCCGGCGGAGGACTGGCGATAGACCGCGGACCATCATTTATCGTGCGCCGCTCCGAGTGATATAATCGAAGCCGTCGCGTTGACGATTCCATGGAAACGGAGGACGATCGTGGAGATCATCTATCTGAGCCGCAGCGCCGTCGAGTCCCTCGGCATGACCATGGCGGAAGTGCTTGAGGCGGTGGAGAACGGGTTTCGCCTGAAGGGGCTCGGCCGGACCGAGATGCCGCCGAAGCCGGGGATCCATCCGCGCGCGGACTGCTTCATCCACGCGATGCCCGCCTACGTGCGCGAGGTCGAGGCCGCCGGCTTGAAATGGGTGAGCGGCTATCCGCCGAACATGGCCAAGGGGCTGCCGTACATCAGCGGCTTGCTGGTGCTGAATGACCCGGAGACGGGCATCCCGATCGCGGTGATGGACTGCGCGTGGATCACGGCGATGCGGACCGGCGCGAGCGTCGGCATCTCGGCGAAGTACCTGGCGCGGACCGACAGCGCCGTCGCAGGGATCATCGGCTGCGGCGTCCAGGCGCGCGCCAGCCTCATGGCGCTGGTCGAGACGCTGCCGAAACTGCGCGAGGTGCGCTGTCACGATCTTCGTCCGGCCTCGACGGATGCGTTCATCCGCGAGATGTCCGCGCGGTTCGGCCGGCTGAAGTTCACGCCGTGCAACAGCCCGGCGGAGATGGCGCTCGGCGCCGACGTGATCGTCTCCGCGATCCCCATCGTCACCAAGCCCGAACCGCCGCTCGACGCCGGCCTGCTCAAGAGCGGCGGACTCGCCGTCTCGCTCGACTACGATTCGGCCTGGACCGGCGCGGCCATGAAGCAGTGCGGCAAGTTCGTCACCGACGATACCGGCCAGCTCCTGAGCACCCGCGAGCACGGCGTGTATTTCGGCGGCATCCCGGAGAAGATTTACGCCGACCTCGGCGAACTCGCCGCCGGCCTCAAGAAAGGCCGCGAGAGCGCGACGGAGCGGATTTTCTCCATGAACATGGGCATCGCCGTGGACGACATGGTCACCGCTAAAGCGCTGTACCAGAAGGCTTTAGAGCGCAAGGTCGGCGTGCGGCTGCCGCTGTGAACGGAAGGACGATAGACTATGGACGATAGACGATAGACGATGGACGATACTGCATAGTCTATCGTCCATCGTCGTCCGTATCCTGTGGCTCATGGCGAAAGGGGAAATCATGAAAGTCGTCGCATTCAACGGAAGCCCGCGCAAGGACGGGAACACGTTTTGCCTGATCAACCACGTCTTCGGCGCGCTGCAGAAGGAGGGCATCGAGACGGAAATCGTGCAGCTCGGCGGGAACCTGGTGCACGGCTGCATCGCCTGCTTCGAGTGCTTCAAGCGGAAGAACGGTCGCTGCGCGCTGGAGGACGACGTGGTCAATGGCTGCATCGAGAAAATGCGCCAGGCCGACGGGATCATCCTCGCCTCGCCGACCTATTTCGCCGACGTGACCTCCGAGACGAAGGCGCTCATGGACCGCGGCGGCTTCGTGGCGCGCGCGAACGGCAATTTCCTCCGGCGCAAAGTCGGCGCCGCGATCTCGGTGGCGCGCAAGGCCGGCGCGATCCACGCCTTCGACACGATGAATCACTTTTTCCTGATCAGCGAGATGATCGTCCCCGGCTCCAATTACTGGAACCTGGCGCTCGGGCGGGAGAAAGGCGAGGTCGAAAAGGACGTCGAAGCCGTCGGCACGATGAAAACCCTCGGCGAGAATATGGCGTGGTTGCTGAAGAAATTTCGGTGAAAGCGGCGTTGACGCTCGGACCCTTCCGAGGACTGTTGAAGCCGCGCGCCGTCAGCGCCGGTCCTGCTGCCAACGGATGATCGTGAAGAGGTTGCTGAAGTCATCCGTCCAGTAGCACGGGCGCGCGGTGATCTCCTCCGCGCCGTCCTGGACCTCGGGCGTGGTCAGGAACTCCTCGTTGTTGGTCAGAAGTATCCACTGCGTGTTGAACTGGACGTCGTACGCATCGGGCGTCGTCTCGCGGGAGACCATCTGCAGGTGGAACCAGTCCGCCAGCCCGACGACGACCGGCTCGAGGTTCAGATGCCGATTGGAGATGTGGACGGCGATGATGCCGCCGGGGTTCATGTGGCGCAGGTAGATCTCGAATGCCTCGCGCGTGAGCAGGTGCACCGGGATGGCATCGCTGCTGAAGGCGTCGAGGACGAGGACGTCGAAGCGCTGGTCCGGCGGCTCGCGCTCGATGGAGAGGCGCCCGTCGCCCATGACCACCTCGCACTGCGCGGGGCTGTCGGTGAAGTAGGTGAAGTATCCCTTGTTCTGCGTCAGGTCCACGACGTTGGAGTTGATCTCGAAGAAGCGGTAGAGGTCGCCGGGCTGCCCATACGCCGCCAGCGTCGCGGTGCCCATGCCGATCGCCCAGACGCAGATGCCGTCGCGGCGCGGGTAATAATCCAGCGCCAGCCCGAGGCCGGTCTCTTTGCCGTAGTAACTCACCGGCGTGCGGCGGAGGCTGCCGGTATATTGTACGCCGTGGGTGATCCGGCCGTGCTGCAGCCAGAAGGAGTGCTTTTCGGGGTCATCCGGCTGCTTTTCGATCACTCTGAGAACGCCGTAGAAGTTGCGCGTGGTGCAGATAATCTTCTGCTGTCCCTGTATGTTCTGCTGCGCCTGGACCGCGAACTGCACCAGGCGCACGCCCAGCCAGACCAGCCCGGCCGCGGCGAGCGAAATGCCGCTCCAGCGCAGCCAGGCCGGGAAGCGACGGACCACACGCGCCCACCGCGCGTCCGGCAGGCGATACCGCAGGCTGTACACGAGCGCCGCCAGCGCCACGGCCGCCGAAAGCCAGATGCCCGCGTGCAGTTCCACGTACGTCTTGAAGATGAGCGGCGCCACGAGCGTGACGAACACGCCGCCGAGGGCGCCGCCGGCGGCGACCATGAGGTAGAACGCCGTCAGACGCCGCGGGCCCGGCCTCAGCCGCACCAGCTCGCCGTGGCAGACCATTGCGCAGGCGAACAGCCCCATCGAGAAGCCGCTGATCTGCACCGCCAGGTCCGCGTCGGCGCCGGCGGGAAGCACGCAGCACATGTACACGATCATGCCGATCATCAGAGGCCAGAAGACCGGGCGATAGTACCAGCGCTCGCTGTCGAAGCAGATGATGAACGACAGCAGATAGAGTCCCAGCGGCAGCACCCACAGGAACGGGACCACGGCGATGTCCTGGCACATGGCGTTGGTCACGGCCAGGAGCATGATGGAGGCGCACGCCGGCAGCAGCAGCCAGAGGAGCCAGACCGGCGCGGGCACGCGCTCATCCTGCGGCGAGCCTGCCGCGGCGGAGTCGCTCCCGGCGGCGCGCTCCGCAGGCACGCCGGCCCGCAGCGCACCTAGGCCCGACCACGCGCACAGCAGGACGAATCCGGCGAAACCCGCCGCCCACGCGATCGCCAGCGTGCGCGCGCTCAGCAGCGGCTCCATGACCACCGGGAAAGTCACCAGCGCCAGCAGCGAGCCGACGTTCGAGAGCGCGTACAGCCGGTAGACCGCGCCCTGCGGCCGCGCGAGCGTGAACCACTTCTGCAACAGGGGACTCGTCGAGCTGAGCGCGAAAAACGGCAGGCCGACCGTCACCGCCAGCAGCCACGCGATCCGCCACGTCGGCGAATCCGGACTCGACGGCTTCCACGAGCCGCCCATGTAGAGCGGCAGGAAAAGCAGCGGCAATGCCAGCACCGCCGCCCCGAGCACCGCCAGGTGCACGACGACCTGCCGGCGCTGTCCCAGGCGCGTGCCGATCAGGTGCGCATACACATAGCCGCCCAGCAGCAGGAGCTGGAAAAAGAGCATGCAGGTCGTCCACACCGCCGGGCTGCCGCCGAACCACGGCAGGATGCGCTTGCTGACGAGCGGCTGCACCTGGAACAACAGGAACGCGCCCAGAAAAATCGTCAACGCAAATCGGACCAAGGCGTCATCCTTCCCTTCACGGTCTCCGCGGCGCCGTCTCATGGAAACCCGCCGCGCCGACCATGATAAGCAGCCGGCGGGAAAATGCAACCGTGCCGATCAACAGGTCACAGCCCCATGGTCATGAAAAACGTGAACACCAGGGTGGAATCGCCGCGGTACGTGCTCAGCGGCCAGCCGAGGTTGATTCCCGCGGTCAATCCATCCGCCTTCGGCAACACGGCGCGCAGGCCGACGCCGGAGCCGATGCGGATGCGGCCGAGTTCCGCAGGAGTCGTCTCCACGTCGCCGTAGTCGGTGAACAGCGCGCCGCGGAAGTACACCTCCTCGCCGACGTGGACGATCGGGAAACTGTACTCCGCGGTCCCCGTGACCATCCAGTAGCCCCCGATCGGCACGCCGTCGAACTGCGGCGAGATGCCCCACTCGTCGAACCCGCGAACGGAGCCGAGCCCGCCGGCATAGAACCGGTCGAAGACCGGCGCTTTGCCGCCGATGACGCCGGCATTGGCGCTCAATTCCAGCACGTGCGCGTCGAATCCCTCGCCATGCACCGGGATGAACTGGCTGGCGGAGAGCAGCGAGTGGACGAAGGGCGTGTCCTCGTACATCGGTTCGACGAACAGGCTGGCGCGCACCCCGCGGTTGACGATGACCGTGTCGGGCGTGGTGGCGTACGATAACCGGCCCCAGGCGCCGTAACCGGGCGTGTAGCCGGTGACGGCGTTGTAGTCGGGGATATTGTGCTGGGACAGGTCCCACATTTCGGTCCCTTCCACGGTCGGGCCGAAGCTCACGCGCCAGTGGTCGGAAAGGTCCCGCGCCAGGCCGATGCGCGTCTGGACCTGCCACACGTTGTAATCGGGCAGTTCCTCGCGGCTGTACGAGGCGTTGGCCAGGAACGTGTTGTCGGTCCCGAACGTGTGCGGCTGCTCGAAGCCGCCGCCGATGGTCGTGAAACGCTGGCCCGGCGCGGCCGTCAGGGTCAGGCGCTCGCCGCGCCCGCGGAACATGTTCCAGTCCCAGAAGTCCTGCCAGGATTTCGGCGGGCGGGTGAAGTCGAAGTCCGATTCCTGGAACATCAGCGTCGCGCCGAGCCCCGAATAGCTGGCGGCCGACCCTCCAGCGCTGACGCGCGAGGTCGAGCCTTCCTCCAGGCTGACCACGACGATCGCCTGGTCGGCAGTGGCGCCCGGCTCCACCCGATACTGCACCGACTTGAACCACCGGTATTTTCGGAGCCGGGCGATCACGAAGTCAATCGGCTCGATCGTCAGCGCCATTCCCTCGTGCAGTTTCCGATCCAGCTCGCACCGGACCAGCCATTCCTCCGTGATGCGCTCATTCACCCATTCCAGCTTGACCGATTGGAGCGTGACGGGCGGGCCTTCCGTGATGAGGTACTGCACCGACGCCAGGTTCGGCCCCGGCGGCGGCGCCATCTTCGGCAGCACCAGCGTCGTCAGGCGGCCGACCTCGCCGTAATGCTCCCAGATGCGCTTCGCGCCGTCCAGGAAAGCCCTCTTCGAAAAATAGCCGTCCTTCTCCGGCTTCACCAGCGGGCGCAGTTCCAGCGTGGAGAAGAGCTTGTTGCCGACGATCTCCACGGTGCTCAGCTTGTAGCGTGGGCCCTCGGCGATGGTGAAGAGGAGTTCCTGATCGGTGGTGCCCGCGAGGTGCTCGCTGGTGACGTTCACCTTCGCCTCGAGGAACCCGTCGTCCTCGTATTTCGTGACGATCTTGTCCACGTCGGCCGAGAGCACCTTCACGTCCACCGGTTTGTTGGCCCTGGTATCCAGGTCGCGCTTCAGGGAGCCGGTGGAGAAATGCTCGTTGCCGACGAAGCGGAGCGAGACGATGTTGGGAAGTTGCCGGGAAGGCGCTGCGGCGGGCGGTTCCGCCACGCTTGCCGGGGGCTCATTCGTCGTGCTTGCGGGCGTCTGGTCCGCTGTATTTGCGGCGGATTCAGGGGCCTTTTCAGCGGGCGAGGCGCTTTCGGCGCCGAAGGCCGGGATGGCCGAAAGCAGCAACGCCAGAGTGGCCGGAGCGAATCGCCAAGCGACAGGTTGAAATCGCACGATGCGTACCCATAGCGGATTGCGGGGGCGGGTTAAGACAAGAGAGAGCGTGACGCGCCTGCGCCACGCTCTCTCTTCCATCCTTCCGGACGACTGTCGCTTACCACCAATATGCCAAGCCTGCGGAGATGCCGTTGTCGCGGACCCTGATGCTCCCGCCGCCCAAGTCGCTCCCGTTCAGCTTGAACTGGGTGTAATCGTACTCGACGAAGAGCGAGGTCTGCTTGCTGAGGAAGATATCCGCGCCCAGGACTGCGCCCCAGATGAACACGGCGTCATGGAAGGTATTGCCCGCGTGTTTGCCGCCGATTGCCACGGCGCCCGCTCCGCTGGCGGTCACGTACGCCGCGCCGGCCTTAGGGCCGATGTACGGCGAGATGTTGCCTTCCATCGGGATGCGCCATTTCGGGACGAACACGATCGAATACGCCTGCATCCGGACGTCTGCGCCGTTGCTGCCTATCTGGGCCAGCGCGACAATCGCCCGCGCCGCCATTTCGAACTGGTCGCACACCATGTAGCCGTATTCGCCCGCGACCATGAACATCGCGGCATACGCGTCGATATCGCCGGCCACGTCGCCGTAGTTCGCGCCGCCCATGACGGCAATCTTCTCGCTGCCCTGTGCTACGATCTCAGCCGCGCTCGCGCTGCAACCGAGGTAGCCCACCAAAGCCAGCGCCAGTACGCCCGCTACAATGCGCTTCATGAATGTTTCCCCCCGCAATAAAACCCAAGATGTGCCCCGTCCTCCATTAGGGCGGGGTTAGAAAGGCGTTACGGACTAGTTGTCTACGCGCCGCCCTCCTTTCTTTTTCGAAACTGAAATTACGTTGGTGTCTGTCTTCGACTGGCTGCGCCACACTCCCCCGCGACCCGCTTTCCCAAAAGTATAGGCACTCCCCGCTTGCCAGTCAAGCCAAAACCAATGAAATTCGATTCAGCCGCTCCTACAGGCCGTTTTCGCGTCGAGGAGCCGTTTTTCGGCCTCGCGCGCACCGGCTGCGGTGAGCCTCAGCCGCCGCCCACCGTCACGCGCGCCTCGTCGCTGTGTCCGCTGACGACCTCGGTCGCGCGGATGAGCCATTCTCCGGGGGCGTCGTTGAGGGCCAACGGGATGACCGTCTCGGCGCGGCCGCCGTCGCAGGCGATAGTCCGCGTGTACGCCGCGCTCAGGCTCCCGTCCGGACCGTACACCCCGATGCGGAAGACCGTGCGCCCCAGGTCCGCCTTCCAGTCGCTGAGCGTGACGGAGACCGGCGCGGGGCGGCCGCGGTCGGCCCGCTGCGGCGCGCTCAGCCGCACCTTGCCGATTTCCCGAGGCATGAGCGCGAGCAGTTCGCCGTACGATTCCTTCATGGTGTAGTCGAAACTCTGGGTGCGGCCGAGGTACTTGTGCGCGAGGACGTCGTAGACGAAGCGTTTCGCCGGCACGAGTCCATTCAGCGAGATAAAGACGTTGCGGCTGCCGCCCGGCGGCGCCGAGAGGCCCAGGTACACCGCTTCACCGCTGCGGAAACGGGCGCAGAACGCGGAACCGGCGGGCGGCTCGGCGCGAAGGCTGATCGCCGGCTGAATCCGGCCGGCGGCGAGGAACGTCCGCACGAGTTTCTGCGTCGCCTCGGCGCGCCCGACCTGCGTGTCGGACGAAACCGGTCCCTCGGCGGCGCGGTAGCCGGCCAGGCTGAAGTTCAGCAGCATGCTCAGCCCCGCTCCGATGCGGTGGAAAGTCGCCGCGGGCGCCCGCGCGCCGCCCTCGCCCTCGAACGTCGCCCACGCGACGGCGCCGTTGAGCCGCAGGCTCGGCTCGCCGAGCACGGCATTGAATTCCATCGCGGGCAGCAGGTACTCCGACTGCGGCTGGACGACCAGGCGGCCCGGACGGTACAGCGGCCGATGGTACTGGCGCTTCAGGCCGAGGAGTTCATCCATCTGGCTGAAGTCGTACGCTTTTCCGTGCGCGTCGGTCACGCCCGGGCAGAGGTCGGCGAGCAACGCGCCGCCGGCCATGAGGAAACTGCGGATCTTCCCGATCTCTTCCGGCGAGATCGCCTGCGAGAACGGGACCACGAGCAGGCGGCAGCCGCGTTTCCGCAGCGCGTCGGCGGCCACTTCGTCGCCGGCGATATAGCGGAACTGGAGGCCGAGGTCGCCGAGGAGAGCCTCGCATCCTGCAAGGCTTTGCACATAGGTCTCCTCGCCCACCGGCCGCCCGCGCGCCCCCTCGGCGGCGGCCGCGTGCAGGCTCGGTTGCGAGTAGAGGATGGCGACGCCGTCGTCCTCGCGCGTCGCCCCGGCGACCAGGTCGGCGGGTCCGGCGCGGAGCGCGCGGACGGCGCGCGCCACGGCCATGCCGTTCGGCCGCAGGCTGAGGTCGGGCCAGAAGAGCGGGGAATTTGCGGCGGCGGTGGAGTCCATCACGCCGTTGAGTCCGCAGAAGAGCGCGTCCCAGATTTCCCGCGCGCACCGGCCCGGCTCGGCGCCGGGCGCACTGTCGGCCACCGCGCGCATGAGCAACTGGCCGGGCCGCGCGAACGAGCGGGCCAATTGCACCTGCGGCCCATCGCCCAGCGAGACCGCGTCCACGGCGCCCATCAACTTCCACCAGTCATATCCGGCCACGTCGGAAGGATTGAGCGTGCCGGAGAGCGCCAGGCGGAAGCCGGGATAAACCTCCTTCCCGGCCGCGGCGCACTTCTTGAAGAACTCGGCGACGACGCTCTCGTCGGAGCGGCGCTTGTCAATCCAGTCGGAGAATTTTCCACTCTGGCAGGCCTGTTCCCAGAGTGGCGCGACGACCTTGTCCCAGTTCGCGTAGCGCGTACCCCACTCGGAATTGAGCCGGTCGAGCGTGCTGAATTCGGCGCGCGCCTGGTCGCGGAACGCCTGCTCGCTCGCGGGGCTGTGGGAGAGGTTCGTGACCACCGCGCCGCGGCCGGCGTAGTTCCACGCATCGGCGACGAACAGGCCGAGCTCGCCGGTGAGCGCCATGCTTTGCGCCTGCCCGCGAATCCAGTCCTGGCTGCGCTCGAGATAACCCGCCTCGGCCAGGCACGGCTTGCGGACGAGCTGGTCGAGCGGGACGGTCTGGGTGATCTCGAGCTCGGGCATCGCATCGCGGCGCCAACTCTCCAGGTCCAGCCGAGCGGCCAGCGGGCCGGGACCGATCATGGCTGGCATGCCGATCTGCTCCGCCGCCTCGCGGAAGCAGTCTCCGCCGGCGATGTAATAGAGAAAATTCTGCGCCCCGTTCCGCGTTTCGGAACGGGCGACGAGGGCGGCGGCCTCCGCGCGGACGAGGGCTCTATCTCCCTCGAACAGCGTGGCGCGCGCGAGGGCGGTCTTCGCCACCGCCAGGTTCATCGGGAAGGTGAAGCGCATCGTCTCTGCGCCCGATCCGGCCGCCAGCGCTCGCGTCTCGGTGGCCATGAGCCGCCCGGACGCGTCGGTCAGCGAGCACTGGAGGCTCGGCTCGTGCCCGGCGGCCTTCGTCACCTCCACAGTCACCGAGGCGGAGTCGCCGGGGCCGTATTGCGGCTGGTTGAATTCGACTTTGAGCCCCGAGTCGCAGGTGATCGTGAGCGCGGCGCTCGTCCAGGCCAGAGAGGCGCGGTCCGCGTCGCGCGCAATCGCGTGGAGGATGTACTGCCCCGCGGGCAGGTGCGGCAGATTGAGTTCGGCCTGCGTGCCCGGCTCCTTGAAATACTCGCGGCCTTCGGAGACGGGCGGCGCATCGCCGGCTGGCTGGACGTACCAGTCCATCCACTGGACGCCGGGGCCGCTGATCCCGGCCAGGACGGGGCCCTCCGGCATCCGCTCGCTCTTGAGCGTGAGGTTCTCGGGCAGCGATACCGACACGCCCGTTGCGCGGCGGCTCGCCCAGAGGAGCGACTGGGCCAGCAGCGAGCACGCGGCCTCGCGCTGCGGGTCGTTCAGCGTGGCCAGTCCGCCGCCGGTGGGGCTGAAGAGCAGGCTGTTCTTTGCGGCCTCCGCCGGGAAGCCGAGGAACACCACGCGCCCCTTGCCGAATTGCCCGGCGCGGACCGCGGCGCCGCGCAGATTCGGCGGGATGCCGTTGAGCAGCACTTGAGCGGCTTGCGGATCGGCGGTGAAATCGCGGCCCATCTCCTGCGCCACCGGCGCCGGATCGCCGGCGTAGACGAGCCCTTTTCCGGATTGCACGGCCTCCAGAAGCGCCTTCCGCGTCGGCGCGCGCAGGTCGGTCCACGGGCACGGGCTGCTGCTGAAGGCGATCACCGGCTCGTCGCCCTTGAGGCTTTCCAGCAGGCGCTTCTCCAGCGGCTCGAACAGGTTCGAGCCATGCCGGTCGAGCGGCGGCCAGTCCTGCTCGCGCAGGAGCGCCACGTGCGTGCACTTCAGGTCGAGCCGCTGCGCGAGCTCGACGACCTCGCGTCCGGCGAACCACGAATGCAGGATCAGTGCGCGCACCGGGCCGCCGGCGAGCGGCTTGCCCCAGGCGATCCGCGGCGTCGCGGCGCTTTCGTCCAGGTCGCGGAAGAATCCGTACTCCCGCGCGAGATCCATCTGCCGGTCCGCGGTTTCCGGCGACGGCAGCCCGCCGCGATACTGCGAGGCCTCTGTCGCGAGGCGCGGGAGATCCATCGCCGCCGCGCGCCGCGCGACCGCCGATCCGAACGCGATACATGCCGCGATGGCGATCCACTCGGTCAATGAACGCCGCATGGAATTTCCTTGAACGAAAAGTGGGCCGATGATCGGACTCCGCCGGCGTCGCCCGCTCCGCGCTCCGCCGCTATAGCCACCGCCGGACCAGGTACGCGGCCGATTCCATGAGCATCTGGCGCCACGGCCGTGATTCGTGCTCCATCAGGGTGATCTCGCGGCACTTGGCGAGGTCGGCCAGCATCTGGTCGCGCAGCCGCCGCGCGAAGGCCGCATCAGCCACTACCGCGACCGATTCGAGCTGATGCAGCAGGCTGCGATGGTCGAAATTATAGCTTCCCACGGTCGCCCACGCATCATCAATCGCCGCGGTCTTGGCGTGCATCATGCCGAAGGGCCACTCGAAGAGCCGCACGCCGGAGGCGAGCAATTCGCTGTAGAGGCTCCGGCTGGCGTAGGCGGCGGTGGTCACGTCGCTGTTCCGCGAGAGAATGACGGCGACGAGCACACCGCGCCCCGCCGCACGGGCCAGCGCGCGGCGAACGCCGCGGTCGGGAATGAAATAGGCGTTCTCGATCAGGATGTAGCGTCGCGCGTTATGGAAGGCGTGCAGGTACGCGCGCCGGATGTCCTGGCGGTGGCGGAATTCCCAATTGCCGATGATCCGCACGGCAACGCCGCCGCCCGCCCAAAGCGCGTCGGAGACTTCCGGGCCGCGCCGCCGCGCGCCCGGCCCGAGCGGTAGGCCCAGCCGCCGGCGCACGCCGCTGGCCAGTTGCCGCGCGGCAGGCCCCGGCTCGCCGTACGGCGCCGCGGACTGCCAAGCGTACTCGAAAAGCTCCTCGATCTGCTCGGCCGGCGCCCGGCCCTCCATCCGAAGGTGTGTATCGCGCCATCCGCCGGATTCCGGCGGCGCATTGTACTCGTCGGCGATGTTCAGCCCGCCTGTGAACGAGACCTGCCCGTCCACCACGAGATTTTTCCGGTGGTTGCGCCGGCTCACCGCCCAACTCGGACGCGTGATCACCAGCGGGTGGTACACCGCGACGGCGACTCCGGCATGGATCAGCGGCTGCACGAAGCGGTCGGGCAGGCCGAGTGAGCCGATGTGGTCGTAGAGCAGCCGGACGTGCACGCCGCGGCCGGCTGCGGCCGCGAGCGCGTCGCGGAAGCGCGTGCCGGTGCGGTCCGCGCGGATCATGTACGTCTCAAGGTCCACCGTCCGCCGCGCACCCTCGATGGCCGCCAGCATCTCCGGGAACGCCTCGCCGCCGTCCACGAGCAGCCGGACGCGCTCGGCGCACTCGAACTCCTGCGGCGCGCGCGCGTAACGGGCCAGTGCGTCGGCCGGCGCCGGCGGCGGCGCATCGCTGCCGGGCAGCTCGAGCGTCCGCGGCGCTTCCTTCTTGCGGCTGCGGATGAGCCGCAGGCTCCGCCGCCGCGCGCGCCACGTCCAGACCGCGATCACCGCCAGCGGATACGAGATCGCCGCGGCGATCAGCCCGGTGACGAGATACCCGAGCGCCAGCGGCCCCATGAAGCTCAGGCCGGCATCGCCCATCAGCGCGGCCAGTCCCTTCACCGACGCCCAGGGCGCGCTCCAGGCCCACCCGGTCATCAGCCCCGCGATCCGGTGCGATCCGCTCGCGTGCGCCGGCCATAGCCAGACGCCGATCCGGAACTGCACATAGGCCAGCGGCAGCATCGTCGCCGGGTTCCACAGGAACAGCGGGAAGATCGCGGCCAGCTTGTTGCCCCGGACGATCCAGGCCGTGATGAGGCCCATGCCGACGTGAACGCCCGGCACCGGGCAGGCGGCCGCGAAGAAGCCCGCCGCCACGCCGCGCGCGATCCGCGTTGCCGGCTCCTTGCGGCTCAGGACCTTGCGCCCGGCCACGCGCGTCCGCCGCCATAGCTGTCGCGACGCCATCCTCCGCTCTCCGGCCCGTTCATTGAACATTCGGCATTCGGCAATCAGCATTCGGCAATCAGGAAAGGGCTTCCACCGGCACGACACTGATCGTCACACGTTCCCGCCCCCGCAGGATTGCCAGCGCCACCGGCTGCCCGATCGGCCACTCCGCCAGCACGCGGTGCAGATCGTCCACGCTCGCCACATCGCGCCCCTCGATCGCCACGATCAGGTCGCCGGTCTGCACGCTCGCCTGCCGCGCGGGGCCGTTCGGATCCACGGCCAGCACCTCCACCGCCCGGTCATGGTTCAGACTGTGGAACCGCACCAGCCGCCGGTCCAGCGGGCGCTGCCGGCCGGCGATCCCCAGCGAGCCGCGCCGCACGCGCCCGTGCACGAGCAGTTGCGACACGACCCACTTCGCCGTGGCCGAGGGAATCGCGAACCCGATCCCCTGCGCCTGCGGGATGATCGCCGTGTTGATCCCCACGACGGCGCCGCGCGAATCCACCAGCGGCCCGCCCGAGTTCCCCGGGTTCAACGGCGCGGTGTGCTGGATGATGTTCTCGATCAGCCGCCCCTCGCGGGTGCGGAACGCGCGGCCGAGCGCGCTGATGACGCCGGTCGAGACGGTGGACTGGAAGCCGAACGGGTTCCCGACGGCGATGACCAGTTGCCCGGCGCGCAGCGACGCGGAATCGCCGATCGAGGCGTGCGCCAGCCCCGAGCCTTCCGCCCGGATCACCGCCAAGTCCGTCGCCGGATCCACGCCCACGACGGTCGCGACGAGCGCCCGCCCGTCGGCGAGCGTGACGGTGAGCCCGCGGGCGCTGGCGACGACATGGTGGTTCGTGAGGACATATCCGTCCGGCGCGATGATGACGCCGGACCCGGCGCCGACGTGCTCCGGTGCGGGCGACGACGCGTCGCCGAACGACACGCCGACGACTGCCGGCCCCATCGCCTCGATGACCGAGATCACCGCGCGCGAATACGCGTCGAGGACCTCCGCCTCGCCCGGCGCCGCCGCGCTGGTCTCGCGCGGAGCCGGTGCGCCGACGACCGGTCCTGAATCGTTGATCACCTGCAAGACCCGCCGCACGCGCTCATCCGCGGCGGATGAGGCGACCGTCTCCGCCGAGCGCACCGTAGCACTTTTCCTGCGTCTCATACGCTGCCCTCGCCCCTCGTTCAGCCGGAGTTCGCCCGCACGGGCGACCGCGCCCGTTTCGGCTGCGCCCCGCGCTCACAGTGTAATTATAGGCGCTCGCGCGGACAAGTCCAGACGGCCGGCATCAAGTTCGGTTCTCAGCCGGGCGAGGCGTTGCTTGATGCGGGTGCGGGAGCGGTGGCGGGCAGGACCGGGTTCCCGCCGGCTTTCGCGCGCAGTTCGCGAAGCTTGGCGGCGGTGGCGGCGCCGCCCAGATCGGGGCTGTCCTTCTCAAGGGCATTCACCGCGGCAACGGCTTTCTTTGGGTCGCCGGCGGCGATCTGCTCGACGACGTGGACGGTTTCCTGCCAGCAGTAGTCCGCAAGCTCGGGAGCGGCTTTGCGCGTCTGGAGAAGGAGGGCCAGCAGCGCGTCATAGTCCGCCTGGGCGGTGAGGCAGGCATCCAGGGATTTGACGTACTGGGGTTCTTTGGGCGATTGCGCGACGAGGATTTCAAGCTGAGTCCGGGCGCGGGCCCATTCTTTGGCGGCCATCAGGCCGGCGGCCAGGCGCTGGCGCAAGCCCGCGGCCGGCTGGGCGTTGTTCGGGCCGAGCTGCGGCACCGCGGCATCCAGGACGATCGCGGCCAGGGCGTAGCTGTGCGCCGCCATGAGCCGGTCGAGCGCGGAGGCATAGAGGTCGGTTTTGGAGTCGGCCACCTGGGTCAGGGAGCGCAAGGCCTGGTCGGCCACGCGCTTCTCTTTGTCGGAGAGCGCGTCCACCAGGGTGTCGAGCGTGGATGGGGACTGGTCGCCGATCCTGCTGAGCGAGGCGAGGGCCACCTCGCGGTTCTGCGGGTTCGGGTCCTTGAGCGCGACGTTCGCCAGCGGCTTGACGGCGTCGGCGACGCCGAGTCCGCCGAGGGCGTCGGCGGACGCCCAGCGGACGTCTTCCTTGGGGCTTCCGAGGAGCTTGACGAGGATCGGGACGGCGCGCGGGTCATGGATTTTGGCGAGCGCGTTGGCGGCGGCGCCGTAGAGCGGCGCCGGGGTGTCGGCGGCGGTCACGATACTAATGAGCTTGTCGAGAGCGGCCGGATCGGCCAGTTCGGCCAGGGCGTTGGCGGCCGCGACGGCGGCTTCGACGTCGGTGTCGGAGAGCATGTCCTTCAGCGCGCTCACGGCGTCTTTGGCTTTCAGGGCGCCGAGCGCATGCGCGGCGGCGGCGCGGACGGAGCTTTCAGGGTCGTTCATCGCTTTGAGGAGCGCCGGGGCGGTTGAGGCGTCCGCCTGGGCGGCCAGCGCGTCGGCGGCGGCCTGCCGCACGGAGGCATCCGTCTCGGCCAGGGCGTTGATGAGGGCGGTTCGGACCGCCGGGCCGTGCAGCGGCGTGATCCCTTTGATGGCGCGCTTCTTGACGGAGGCGAGGTCGCACTGCGTCAGGGCCTCGATGAACGCGGCGGAGTCGCCCTGGTTCTTGGGGTCGTCGAGGATTTTCAGATAGAGTTTTTCGAGGACGCGGCTGAGGTTCTCGATCCGTTCAGTCTGGAACTCCACGAGGTGCTGGAGCATCTCCTCGCGCGTGAGGTTGGGGTTCTGGCGCCACCAGTCGAGCCATTCGCGGGCGGTGTTGAAGCGGCGCAGGGTGATGGTTTCGAGCGCGGCGCGCGAAGCGGTGCGGACGGCTTCGTCGGGGTCCGAGAGCAGCTTGATGAGCGCCTGGAGCGCCTCGGTGGCGCGGAGGTCGCCGAGGAGACTGACCGCCTGGACGCGGATGACCAGCGGGCGCTTGAGATCGCCGGCGGCCTGTTCGAGCAGGCGCACGGACGGGGTGGTGTGGATCTGCTGGAGCGCGCTCCGGGCGGCCTGGCGAACGCCTTCGCTCGGGTCGGCGAGCGCGGCGATGATCGGGCCGCAGGCGCGGTCGTCGGTCTGGACGCCGAAGGCGGTGATGACGCTGATGCGGACCGTTTCGGGTTGATCGGGCTGAAGGGCTTCGAGGAGGACTTTCAGCGCGGCTTCATCCTCGGCCGCGACGAGCGAGGTGGCGGCGGAGGAGCGCTTCTGCGGGTCGTCGGAGCGGAGCAGGCGCGTCCATTCGCCGAGTTGCTTCTTGCTCATCCGCTGGCCGAAGGCCGGGAATGCGCCGCAGAAAACCAACAGGGCGGCAAGACAAAGCCACCAGTGGCGCACGGGAGACATGGAAATCCTCCGCAGAGAGGGGCGCGATGAAACCGGGCGCGACGAATTGTGAATCTCGATTTCAGAACCCCGAATGTCGCCGGTCAAACTAGTACACTGTTCCGTGAATAGCGCACGTAAGTCCAGCCTGCGTCATGCTGAGCGCAGCGAAGCATCTCATACCCTAAGCCGTTGCCGGTGCGCTGCGTATGAGATTCCTCGATGCGCTCGGAATGACAGGCATTATGCAACTAATTTCCGCAACGCAACGCTTGCGTCAAGCGCGCCGGCGGACGCGCTCGAGTTCCTCTTTCATTTTTATCGCCGCGCCGGCGACGGCGGAATCCCAATCCGGCGGCGCCTGCGGCTGGTCGGGCCGGCGATAGGCGAAGATGATGCCGCGCGAAGAATTGACGACCGCGCCGCGGCCCTGGGCGTCGAAGCACGGGCGGCAGTCCTCGGCCGTTGCGCCCTGCGCGCCGTAACCGGGGACGAGGAAGAGCGCGTGCGGCATGAGCCGGCGCAGTTTCTCCGCGGCGGCCGGGAACGTGGCGCCGACGACGGCGCCGACGGCGCTGTAGCCGCATTCCCCGCGGCATTCGCCGCCCCAGCGCTCGACGAGTTCGGCGACTTTCTCGTACAGCTTCGCGCCGGAGGCGTCGAGATCCTGCAGGTCCACCGAGGACGGGTTCGAGGTCTTGACGAGGACGAAAATCCCCTTTCCATCCCGGGCGCGCTTGAGGAACGGCGCGACGCCGTCAATGCCCAGGTACGGGTTCACCGTGACGGCGTCCGCCTGGAGCAGGTCGAGATGGCCTTGCGCGTAGGCTTCGGCGGTGGAGCCGATGTCGCCGCGCTTGACGTCGGCGATGACCAGCAGGCCGCAGTCGTGCGCGGCGCGGACCGTGCCGGCCAGCGCGCGCACGCCTTCCCAGCCGAGCGCCTCGTAAAAGGCCGACTGAGGTTTGACGGCGGCGGCGTGATCGGCGACGGCGGCGAGGACGCGGCGGTTGAATTCCATCACCGCGTCGGCCGCGTCGGCGGTCGAGCGGCGGGCTTTCTCTCGGAGATCGGACGGGAGCGAGTCGAGCTGCGGATCGAGCCCGACGACCACGCAGGTCCGCTTGCACTCGACGGTCTCGATCAGGCGGTCGGCAAAGTTTTTCATGTTGGTTCGAGCCGAGGTCCCGCGGCGCGCGCGGCCGCTCGGGCGCCGGCCGGCCGCCGGTTCACTTGCCTTTCGAAGCGGACGAGTGGCCGCCGCCGGTGCCGACGGCAAGGACCAGGCCGGTGAAGGCGCCGACGGCGAAGAAGGTGAAATACATGAAGGCGGACTTTATCGGATCGGACGTGTAGGAGAGAATCTTGAAACGGACCGGGTCGCCGTTCGACATGCCCATCATGACCATGAAGAGCAGGACGGCGAGGACGACGACCAGCTTCAGCAAATGACGCGCATTCACGCTTGAGATCTCCTATTAGGGCTCCGCGCCCGACAGTAGTTTGCCATTGGTGAGAAGAAAAGTCAAATTCTGGCGATTTTGAGCGCTTAAACGCCGAATGGGCAACCACTTACGGAGATTGCCCATTCGAATCCCGCCGACCGGCGCGCGACCGGGTCCCTCACTTTTTGGCTTTAGGCTTCGGCATCCCGGCGCCGGGGCTTTGGAGGAACTTTTCCATGGCTTTGCGGCGCTTGGAGAGGATCTCGAAGGGCAGCCCGCGGACCTTGGCGGCGTTCGAGCACCAGCGCTGGTCGAAGCCGGTTGCCTTGATCGAGCGGATCTCCGGCGAGAAGAGGCTCGTCTCCGAGGCCCGATGGGTGATCACGATGTTGCCCTTGTAGAGCTTCACGCGGTAATCCGCGTTGCACACATCCTGCGTCGCGAGGACGAACGCGTCCAGCGCGTTCTTCAGCGGGGTGTACCACATTCCGTGGTAGACCAGGAACGCCCACTTCGCGTCCACGCTCTTCTTGAACTGGATCTCGTCTTTCGTCAGGCAGTACTGCTCCAGGTCGCGGTGGAGCTTGATCAGGACATGCGCCGCCGGCGCCTCGTAAATCTCGCGGCTCTTCAGGTCCATGATCCCGTCCTCGAACATGTCAATCAGGCCGACGCCCGCCGCGCCGGCGATGACGTTCAGCTCGCTGATCAACGCGTCGAGCGGCATCTTCTTGCCGTTCAGGGTCGCCGGCAGGCCCGCGCGGAACTGGATGTCCACGAACGTCGGCTGGTTCGGCGCTTTCTCGAGCGGCACCTTCCACATCCAGATGTCGTCCGGGATTTCCTGGTTCAGGTCCACCGCGCCCGAGGCGATCGAGCGGCACCAGAGCGTCTTGTCGTCGCCGCCGGTGATCTGCTCGGTGACCGGGACGCCCCACGCCTCGCACAGCATCTTCTCCTCCGCGCGCGTCATGTCGAAATCGCGCACCGGCACCAGCACTTCCATCTGCGGGGCGAACATCTTGAACACGTTGTGCATGCGGTACTGGTCGTTGCCCTTGCCGGTGGAGCCTTCCATCAGCCCGTCGCAGCCGAGTTCGAGCGCCTTCTCCGCCACGATCCGCGCCACGAGCTGCCGCGTCATCGAGGTCGAGACCGGGTACCCGTTGTAATCGCTGTTCGCGCGGATCGCCTTCGGCAGCCACACCTCGGCGAACTCCTTCCTCGCGTCAATCACGATCGGCTTCACGCCGAGCACCTTCGCCTTCGACCGCATCTCCTCCTGTTCCTGCTCGCCCTGGCCGACGTCGATGTTGATCGGAAAAATTTCCTTCGCCTTGTACTTCCGCCGCAGCAGTTCGATGCTCAACGACGAGTCCAGCCCGCCCGAATACGCCAGCGCGACCTTCGTCACCTTCGGCACCTGGCACGCCTCGACCTTCTTCCACACATCTTTCCAGTCTGCCATGGTTGCAGTCTCCGCGCGTTAGGGGAACCTGGGATTGGGACGGCGCTCTGCCTCCCCATGATTGGAATCGGAGTATATCAACGCCGTGCGGCGGCTGTCAAGAGGCATTTCTGCGGGCCGCGGCGGGCGGATGAAATGGGTCATGTGTCCTCGAAAAGCCCCGCGAATGGCGGACTTCCGGAATTCGTGCGGACGGCTCAGCCGCGCCACGGCAGCATCGCGCAGAGGGCCAGCAGGTTCTCCCGCGGCGTGCCGGCGGGGATTTCGCAGCCGGCGTTGACCAGGTAGGGGTTGCCGACCGTCTCGTAGGTCTGCCGCATGGCCGATGCAATCTCCTCGGGGGCGCGGTAACGCACCGTCAGGGGATTGATGTTCCCGGCGAGGGCGACCTTCGCGCCGACCGCCCGGCGCGCAAGCTGCATGTCCACCATGTGGTCCACGTCCAGGACGTCCACGCCCAGGTCGGCAATGCCCGGGAGCAGATGGGTGATATTCCCGCAAATGTGCAGGCGCACGAAGGCGCCCATCCGCCGCACTTCTCCGACGAGGAGTTTCTCCCGAGGCTGGATCAGCCGCTCGTAGACCGAAGGCGAAACCTGGCTGGCGATCGCGTCGCCGATGCCGATCGTGTCAGCGCCGGCCTCCACCTGCGCCCGGGCGAACCCAACCGCCACTTCCACGCACCGGTCCATCAGCGCCCCTGAATATCCCTCGTCGTCCATCAGGTCCGTCAGGAAGTTCATCACGTTGCGCAGGTCAGCGGCTTCCGCCGCCGGGCCCTCGATCCACCCGAGAATGGAGCGCCGGCCGCCGACGCTCGCCTTGTACGCGCGGACGGCATTGACGCGGTCGAGCATCCGCACCGAGCGCAACGGATCGGGACGAGGCAGGGCGGAGAACTCCCGGCGGTCCTCCAGCGGATGACGCTCGCAGCGCGGCACGCTGTCCCGCTCGAAAATGATCCGCGCGCCGAAGCCCTCCGTCTCGCGGTACGGATCGGAGATCGCGCTGACATGGTCCATCCCGAACACTTCGGCGCAATGGAGGTTCGCCTCCACCAGCACGCGATAGTCCGAAGCGAAGGCCCCGTAATTCGACCCGATGCTCTCGGCCGCCAACTGCATGAGAATGGGCACGCGCGGCACGAAGTCCACCGCTTCCCCCTTGAGCATGCTCAAATACCGTTCCAGGCTATTCATGCCGGCTTCCTTGGCGCTATAACTCTCCTGTTCAAGCGGCAGACTATTGTAGTGCCTCGGAAATAACATACATAAATCTGGCCCGCGTCATGCTGCTTGTAGTGTGCCCGTCAGGGCATACGACGTAGCGCCTGACGGCGCCACTACAAACCGCGTATGAGATTCCTCGCTCCGCTCGGAATCACCAGACATTATGCAATTCATTTCCGGGAAATCACACTACGAGAATATTTCTTATATGTCAAGCGGTTTTCCGCGCTTTGTTTTTCCTTGACAACCTACGCACGCGCCGATAGATTCGGCTTGGGGAATGGGGGCGAATCGGCGCGCGGCGACGAAAGGAAAAAGCATGAACTACAAGCTTCTCGGAAAATCCGGACTTCGCGTCTCTGAACTGGCGCTCGGCGCCTGGACTTTCGGCACTGAGACGGGTTTTGGCGCGGACCAAAGCGAAAGTCACAGGATGTTCGACGCCTTTGCGGCGGCCGGCGGCAATTTCATTGACACCGCCGACGGCTATACCGGCGGCACGAGCGAAAAGATGGTCGGCGAATTCGTCAAGGCTGACCGCCGGCGCTTCGTCATCGCCAGCAAATATTCGTTCTGCAGCAATCCGGGCGATCCCAATGCCGGCGGCAATCATCGCAAGCACATGATGGAAGCCTTGAACGGGAGCCTCAAGCGCCTCAACGTGGACTACCTCGATATCTATTGGGTCCACGCCTGGGACGAACTGACGCCCATCGAGGAAGTGATGCGCGGCCTGGACGATCTCGTGCGCGGCGGCAAAATTCTTTATATCGGCGTCTCCAACGCTCCGGCCTGGTGGATTGCGCGCGCGAACACGCTCGCGGAGTTGCGCGGCTGGACGCCGTTCATCGGGCTGCAAATCGAATATAACCTGATCGAGCGCACGCCCGAGCGCGAGCTGTTGCCGATGGCCGAGGCGCTCGGCCTGGGCATCGCCGCGTGGTCGCCACTGGCGAGCGGGCTGCTGACCGGCAAATACGCCCCGGGCTCCACGGAGGAAAAACGCCTGGAGAAGTGGCCCTCGGTGGAGAAGATGTCCGAGCGCAACCTGGCCATCGCCGCCGCTGTCGTCGAGGTCGCCAGGGGCGCCGGCAAATCGCCCGCGCAGGTGGCCCTCAATTGGCTGCGCCCCAAACGCGGCATGGTCCCGATCCTGGGCGCGCGCAAACTTTCCCAGCTCCAGGACAACCTGCGTTGTCTCGAATGGTCCCTCGACGCGCAGCAGATCAGGCGGCTGGATGAGGCCAGCGAAATCGAACTCGGCTTCCCGATGGATTTCCTGCACCGCAAGGGTCTCCATGATGCGCTCCATGGAGGGATGTTTGACCGAATCTCACCCTGTTGAAAGGCCAATCTCCGCCGCCTTGCCCTCGCGCCCATCGCCCCGTAGAATAGCGTCGGTGGCGGAGCAGCGTGGTTCACAGTCAGGAGCGCAGGATGGGCAGGTCGGTCTCGATCGGGCAGTACCTGATCCAGGAGTGTCACCGCCGGGGCGCGCGGCACATGTTCGGGGTGCCGGGCGACTACATCCTTGAATTCGACGCGCTCGTGGAGAAAGGCCCCATCGAGTTCGTCGGCATGACGCGCGAGGACTGCGCGGGACTCGCCGCCGACGCCTACGCGCGGCTGCGCGGGCTCGGCGTGGCGTGCGTGACTTACTGCGTCGGCGGGCTCAGCCTCACCAACGCCGTCGCCGGCGCGTGGGCGGAAAAATCGCCCGTCCTCGTCATCTCCGGCGCGCCCGGCGTGGCCGAACGCGCCCGCGACCCGCTGCTCCATCACCGCGTCCGCGACTTCTCGACCCAGCGCGAAATCTTCAGCCACATCACCGTCGCGGTCGCCTCGCTCGACGACCCGGCGACGGCATACCAGGAGGTGGACCGCGTCCTGCACGCCATCGAGCGCTACAAGCGGCCGGGCTTCATCGAGCTCCCGCGCGACCGCGTCCACGTCGCGCGCGCTCACCGCGCACACCTGCCGACGCTCGAGGAGATGACCGACGCGGACGCGCTCTCGGAGTGCATCGCCGAGGCCGTCGGGATGATCAACTGCGCGAAGCGCCCGGTGATCCTCGCCGACGCGGAAGTCCACCGCTTCGGACTCCAGGCCGCGCTGCTGGAACTGGCGGCGAAGACGCGCATCCCCGTCGCCGCGACGCTCCTGGGCAAGAGCGTCTTCTCCGAGCGCCACCCGCTCTACCTGGGCATCTACGAAGGCGCGATGGGCCGCGACGAGGTCCGGCGATATGTCGAATCCGCCGACTGCCTCATCATGCTCGGCTGCCTCATGAGCGACATCAACCTCGGAATTTTCACCGCCCACCTCGATCCGGACCGCGCCGTCTACGCCACGTCCGAGAAGCTCATGGTCCGCCGCCACCGCTACGAAAACGTCCCGTTCCGCAGCTTTTTCAAGGCGCTGCTCAAGGCTCCGCTGCACCGCCGCGCCGCTCCGAAGCTGCCGGCGCACCCGCCGGCGTGGGGAAGAACGCCGGCCCCGGATTCGCGCGTGACCGTGCGCGCGCTCTTCCAGGCCGTCAACGAATTCCTGGCCGACGACATGGTGGTGATCTCCGACATCGGCGACGCGCTCTTCGCCGCGGCCGACCTGACCATCCATCGGCGGACGGAGTTCCTCAGCCCGGCGTATTACGCCTCGATGGGGTTCGCCGTGCCCGCCTCGATCGGCGCGCAACTGGACAATCCGAACCTGCGCCCGCTCGTCCTCGTCGGCGACGGCGCGTTCCTGATGACCGGGATGGAACTGGCCACCTCCGCGCGGCGCGGCCTCAACCCGATCGTCATCGTCCTCAACAACCACGGCTACGGCACCGAGCGGCTCATCAAGGACGGCCCGTTCAACGACATCGCCGAGTGGGAGTATTGCCGGCTGCCGGCGCTGCTGAAAAGCGGGCAGGCGTTCCACATCCGCACCGTTGCTGAGCTGCGCGCCGCGCTCGACGCGGCCCTGCGGAACACGCGGAGCTACAGCCTGCTCGAAGTCGAACTCGCCGCCGGCGACATCTCGCCCGCGCTCCAGCGCCTCGGCGCGCGCCTGGCGCAGCGCGTCGAAGGCAAGGCGAAGCAGGGCTGATCGCAGCTTGTAGTGGCGCCGTCAAGCGCTATAAACGTATGCCTTACGGGCACACTACGAGCGGCACACTACGAGCAGGGTGACGCGGTCCGGACTTATGCGCGTTACTTCCGGAACACGATACTTGATGGCGCGGCCGGTCACATCGAAAAAGATTTCAGCGAAATGAAACGAGGCGCGCCGGGATGGATCGCATGAGCCGCCATGGCGGAAACCTGCGCGAGCTGGCCCGCGACGCCGGCCTCTCGCCGGCTTCTCTCCTCGATTTCAGCGCCAGCGTCAACCCGCTCGGCCCGCCCGATTGCCTCCGCCCGACGGTCAGCCTTGCGCTGGAGCAGGTCGTCCACTATCCCGACCCGGAAAGCCGCGAGCTGGTCGCCGCGATCGCGCGTCATTCGGGCGTGCCTGCGGAACAGATCGTCGTCGGAAACGGCTCGACGGAGTTGCTGTTCACCACTGCGCGCGCATTGAAGCGCCGCCGCGCCGTGATTCCCGTGCCGTGCTACGTGGACTACGTGACCGCCGCGCGCGAAGCGGAGATGGAAGTCGCGCTGCTCTCGCTCGACGAGCGCGCCGGCTTTGCGCTGGACTGGTCCGCGCTGGAGAAGCGGCTGCGCGGCGGCGAGATGGTTTTTCTCGGCCAACCGAACAATCCCACCGGCCTTGCGTTCGATCCCGAAAACTTCCGCGCATTCGCCGCCGATCATGCGGACACGACCTTCGTCGTGGATGAGGCCTTTGCGGAGTTCGTTGCCGACTACGCCACGCTGATGCGCGACGTCGCCGAGAACGTCGTCGTCCTGCGCTCGCTGACCAAGTTTTATGCCATTCCCGGGTTGCGCCTTGGATTCGGCGTGGCGCGCACAGAGACGGCGGAGACCATCCGGCGCCGCCTGCTGCCCTGGTCGGTGAATTCGCTGGCCCAGGCGGTCGGCGTCGCGGCGCTGGCCGACGCGGACTACGCGCGGCGCACGCGCGAGTACGTCCGCGCGCAGCGCGAGTCACTGACCAAAGCGCTCCAGGAACTGCCCGGCCTGTACGTTTATCCGGGCGCGGCGAACTTCCTGCTCCTGCGTCTCAACCGCGCCGACCTGGATGCGCCGACGCTCGCGCGGCGTCTGCTGGAAGAGGGCATCGCCGTACGCACGTTCCCGCCAGAGCAGCACCTTGACGCCCGCTTCTTCCGCATCGCCGTGCGCACCGAAGAGGAGAACGCGCGGTTTTGCGCGGCGCTGGCGAGTCTCCTCGGCGTCCCGAAAACACAGGCCGCTCCTCGGCGCGCCGCCGCGCTCATGTTCCAGGGGACCAGTTCCAACGCCGGCAAGAGCATCCTCACCGCGGCGCTTTGCCGGATTTTGCTCCAGGACGGCGTGCGCGTCGCGCCCTTCAAGGCACAGAACATGTCGCTCAATTCGTTCGTCACAAGAGATGGCGGCGAGATGGGTCGCGCCCAGGTCGTCCAAGCGCAGGCCTGCCGCCTGGAGCCGGACGTGCGGATGAACCCCATCCTCCTCAAGCCCAACTCCGACACCGGCTGCCAGGTGATCGTGCGCGGAAGGGCGGTGGGCAACATGGGCGTGGCCGGATACGACCGGTACAAGGACCAGGCCGTCGCCGCGGTTGAGTCCTGCTACGACGCGCTGGCCGCGGAGTTCGACGCGGTGATCCTCGAAGGCGCCGGCAGTCCCGGCGAGGTCAACCTCAAGAGCCGCGATATCGTCAATATGCGGATGGCGCGGTACGCCCGGGCGCCGGTCCTGATCGTGGGCGACATTGACCGCGGAGGCGTCTTCGCTTCTTTCGTCGGCACGATGGAAGTGCTCGCGCCGTGGGAACGCGCGCTGGTCGCCGGCTGGGTGGTCAACCGCTTCCGCGGCGACGCCGCGCTGCTGGGATCCGCGCTCGATTACACCCTCGCGCACACCGGAAGGCCCGTCCTCGGCGTGGTGCCGTATATCGAGCGCCTCGGCCTTCCCGAGGAGGACTCGGTCGAGTTCAAAAGCGGAGCGCTCGACGAACGCTCGAAAAGCGCGGAGGCGGTCACGGTCGCGGTGGTGGACCTGCCGCACATTTCCAACTTCACCGACTTCGACGCCCTGCGCGTGGAGGAGGACGTGAGCCTGCGCATCGTCCGAGCCGCCGACGAACTCGGCGAGCCGGACGCCGTCATCCTGCCGGGAAGCAAGAACGTCCTTCACGATCTCCATTACCTGCGCCAGAGCGGCCTGGCCGAGCGGCTCCTTTCCCTCGCGCGCGGCGGACGGACGGAGATCGTCGGCATCTGCGGCGGGCTGCAACTCCTCGGCCGCGAGATCCGCGACCCCGGCCGGATCGAGTCCGCCACCGGAAGCGACCTGGGCCTTGGGCTGCTGAACGCCGTGACCACGATGGCTTCCGAGAAGACGCTCTTGCGCGCCAAAGGCAAGCACGGCCCTTCCGGATGCCGCGTCGTCGGATACGAGATCCATCACGGACGCACCGATGGCGAAGGGGATGAGGTGATTCTGCGGCGCAGCGACGGCGAGGCCGTCGGTTTCGCCTCGGGCGACGGCCGCGTCTGGGGCACGTATCTGCACGGCATCTTCGACGCCGACGAGTTCCGGCGGTGGTTCGTTGACCGCCTCCGCGCGCGACGCGGATGGGTCCCGAAGGGCGCAGTGAGCGCGCGATACGACATCGAGCCGGCCCTCGACCGCCTGGCGCAGGCGGTGCGCGAGAGCCTCGACATAGAACGAATCTATCGGCTGATGCGATTGCGATGAGGCTGGAATACCAGATTTTGCTGGCCGTCCTGCTCGATCTGTTGATCGGCGATCCGCGCTGGCTGCCGCACCCGGTGCGCCTGATCGGCTGGGTGGCCGCGCGCCTCGAGACGATCACGCGCGCCGTGCTGCCGGCCCGTGCGGCGGGAGTGCTCACGGCGCTGGCGGTCGTCGCCGCCGCCGGCGGCGCGGCGTGGGGCCTGGTGCGGCTGGCTGGGACGATTCATCCGTATGCGGCCGTCGCCGTGAGCATCGCGCTGATCTACACCACCATCGCGGCGCGCGACCTGGCGCAGCACAGCATGAGCGTGTACCGCGCGCTGGTCCAGGGCGACCTGCTCGAGGCGCGCCGGCGCGTGGGCCTCATCGTCGGACGGGACACCGCCGGCCTCGACGAGCGCGGCGTCACGCGCGCCGCGGTCGAGAGCGTGGCCGAGAGCATCGTGGACGGCGTGACCGCGCCGCTCCTCTTCGCCGCCATCGCCGGCCCGGTCGGCGCCATGGTCTACCGCGCCATCAACACGCTCGACTCGATGTTCGGCTACAAAAACGAACGGTACCTCCGGTTCGGCTGGGCCTCGGCACGCCTGGACGACGCGGCGAACTTCATCCCCGCGCGATTGACCGCGCCGCTCATCTGCCTGGCGACGTGGCTGTTGCGCGGGCAGGCAAGGCAGTCGTGGAAGGTGCTCCGGCGCGACGCCCGCAACAGCACCAGCCCCAACTCCGGCTTCGCCGAGGCCGCCGTGGCCGGCGCACTGGGTGTGCAGCTCGGCGGGCTCAACTACTATTTCGGCAAGCCCTCTCCGAAGCCGATGATCGGCGACCCGCTCGTCGAGCTGGACAAAAGGCACATTCCCGCCGCGAACGCGTTGATGTTCGCCAGCGTCGGCTGCTGCCTGGCGGTGTTTCTGGCCGCCCGCGTCGGAATTTTATGCCTGTGGGCGCAGTGCGGGAGCGGACGATGAGCCGAGCGCGCGTGCTGTTGTTCACCGGGCGCGGCAAGGGCAAGACCACCGCCGCGCTGGGCATGGCCCTGCGCGCCTGCGGCCACGGCCTGCACACGCTCGTCATCCAGTTCGTGAAGGCCGACGGCTCCGTGGGCGAGGTCAAGGCCGCGCGGTATCTGCCGTCGCTGGAGATCGAGCAGTACGGCTGCGGCTTTCTTCCCGCGTCCTCTTCGCCGAAGTTCGCCGCACACCGTGAAGGCGCGGAGCGCGCGTTGGAGCGGGCGCGCGAGGCGCTGGCCTCGGAGCGGTATGCGCTGGTCATCCTGGACGAAATTTGTTACGCGGTCCATCGGCGGCTCCTGGCCGAAGCGGCGGTCTGCGCGCTGGTGAAATCGGCCCCGGCCTCCTGCATCCTGGCGCTCACCGGCCGCGGCGCGTCCCGGAAGTTGCAGGCGCTGGCGGACACCGTCACGGAGATGCGGTGCATCAAGCACGCCCTGCGCGCCGGCCGACGGGCGCAAAAAGGGGTTGAACGATGAGCGCGCGCCGCCTGGCGGAGCGGCCGCTCGTAGTGTGCCCGTCAGGGCATACGAAGTGGCGCCTGATGGCGCCACTACAAGCGGCGTGTGAGATTCTTCGCTTCGCTCAGAATGACCGCGCATGATGCAATTTATTACTGGGACGCCATACTAAAGGCGGTGCGACGGACGGACGCGGGCGCGAAGGGTTGAACTTGGAAACGAAGAGCCGCAACCTGGCTTGGCTGGTCGCCGTTGAGGCGTTCCTTTGCCTGGCGCTCTGGCCGATTTGGTCGGAGCGGTTCCCGCCGATGCAGGACTATCCGCAGCACCTGCTGCAGGCGCAGATGCTCCGTGTCCATGACCGGGCCGGTTTCGACTACAATCAGAACTTCGTGTTCCACCTGCGGCCGACCTACGCCGCCTTCACTTTGGCGACGCTGCTCTTCTCCACCGTGGCGCCGATCGAGGTCGCGGGGAAGCTGGCGCTTTCGCTGTACCCGGTTCTGATCGCGGTCGTGGTGTTTCGGCTGGGACGGCGGTTCGGCGAACGCGGCGCGCCGTGGGGCGCGCTGCTGTTCTTCCCGATGGCGTTCAACCAGCAGTACTTTCTCGGCAACACCAATTACCTGCTGTCGCTGCCGCTGCTGGTCCTGGCGCTGATGGATTTCGAGGACCTGCCGGCGGGCCCGCTGCGCGCGTGGCCGGCGTTGCGGCAATTGCTCTGGCAGGCCGTTTTGTTCGTCGCCCACCCGTTCACTTTCCTGGCGTACGTCTGCCTCGCGTTCCTGGCCGCCTTCGCGGCACGGGACAAGAAGGAGGGATGGGCGGGCAAGCTGCTGCTCCTGATGGCGGGGGCATTTCTGCTCTTCGCCGCCGCATGGATTGACAGCGCCCTCGCGTCGGTCCCGAAAGCGGCCTCCGGCGCGGAATTGCAATGGTCCCCGCTGAAATTGACGCTGACGTTCTTCGCCCTGATGTTCAACGGCATGCAGTGGTCGCGCGGCGCGCAGCCGGTGCCGCTGATTCTGTGGGGCGGCGCGTTCGCCATCGTGCTGGCCGCCGCGATCACGCACTGGAAAGAAAGCGGGGCGGCGCTGCGTCGCCGCGCCATCGTGCTGGTCCCGGCCATCATCGCCTTGTGCGCCCTGCCGTCCTGCGTCGGGACGTTCACCTTCATCAACTTGCGGGTGGCCGCCCTCGTGTACTTCCTGCTGGCGCTGACGGCGGCGGAGGTGGAATTCAGAGGGCCGTGGAGGTACGCGCTGGCCGTGCTCCTGGCGCTGATCATGGCGGATTCCATCGTGCGGCAAGCGCGCATTTCAGCCGAGGTCGGCGAGATCGCGCCGATCGTCGAGCGGATCCCGCCGAACGCGCGCATCCTTCCGCTGGTCTTTGACGCGAGTTCGGCCGAATTGGAGCCGGGCTTCTTCGACGCGCACCTGCACGACCACGACTATTATCACATCCTCGTCGGCGGCGGGTTCAATCCCTATTTCTTCGAGGCGCCGGTCCTTCCCGTGCACTATCGAAAAGGCGCGGAGCGGCCCGCGCCGGGCGAATACAACCCCTGGGGCTTTTCCTGGGAGAAGCATTCCTCGGACTACCAGTACTTTCTCGCCCGCGGCGCGCCGGAATCCTTCAAGTCCTACATCGCGCGCCGATGCGACGAGGTGGCCGCGTCGGGAAAGTGGACGTTGTACGAAAGACGCCGGTAGGTTCCATTTGTCCGTCTGCGCAAATTTCATCCTGTCCAAACATCTTCCTTGCGCGACGGCTTTAGGCTCTGGGTAGATTCCTGCCTTCTCTGCGCGGTAAGATATCAGTGACGGTCCGCGTTCGTGGCGATTCTTGAGACCTTTCACGCGAGAGGCGCATGAGTTCTTTCTCAGACGCTCTGTTCCGCTGGATAGCGGTGGCGCTGGTCGCAACCGGCGCCGTTGTCAGTATCCCGGCGGCCTCGGCCGGCAGGCCCTGGAGCTTCGCCGTCATATCCGACACGCAGTGGACCGTGCCGGATGACGGCCAAAGCCCGAACTCGATTCCGGCCGGCATCCTCAAGCAGATTCACCAGGCCTTCATCGCCCATGGCGTCCGATTCGTCGTGGACGTCGGCGACTGCGTGGACGTCAGCAGCACAGCCAATCTCGACGCCCGCGCGCTGTACGTCCAGGATCTCTACAACGCCCGGATCGCCTACTATCCGCTGCGCGGGAACCACGAAGCTGCGGACGGGAACTCCGGAAAGGAGTTCGCCCGCGTCTTTCCGCAGATCGGGTACAATCTCGATCCAGACCGCGGCCCTGTCGGTCCAACGCAGGCCGCCGGCCGGAACAATGCCACGCCGGCGGACATCTTGCAGAAGAATCCCCGGCTCGGCATAGACAGCCAAATCGCGCCGCCGGCGCGGACCGAGCCGAACCCTTTCAGGGTCGGCGGCAACTTCTCCTATCCCGTCCCGGTCAATGACGCGAATGGGAGCGTGTCCTATTCTTTCGACTATGAGAACGCGCGCTTCGTCCTCCTCGACCAGTTCGACCGGACCGGCAACACGCATCACAGCTCGGTCGCTCAGCAGCAGCCCTGGATCGCCCAACGGCTCAAGGACCCGCAGCGGCCGCAGCAGGCCTTCGTCTTCAGCCACAAGAACCTGCTGGGCGGCGCGCACAAGGACAACCTCTTCGGAGGCGCGGTCACAGGCTCCGATGCGGGCGACGGGGCCGCCGGGACCGCCGCGGGCATGGCCAAGCGGCAGGCGGAGGACGCCTTCATCCGGTCGCTGGCGGAGGGCCGTGTCCACTACTTCATCACCGGCCACGATCATCATCACGCGGATTCCATCATCGCGGGGCCGCTGAGCGGCGAGTTTTCCGTGCACCAGATCATCAGCCAATCCGACAGTTCCAAGTTCTACACGCCGGCGCCGCCTTTCTCGGCGAACGAGACGCCGGTCTCGGAGGAACTCTGGACGGTCGGGTGCTATATCTACACGGTGGACGGCCCGCGCGTTACGGTGGACTACTATGCCGTGGACATCACGAACCGGGACGGGACTAACGCGGCGGGCTGGAATGCCGACGAACACGCCATCTCTCGGACGCCATCGCTCACGGGCAACTGGAAACTGCGCGCCGTCAGCGGCTACAGCCTGAACGGGCGCGAATTTCAGGTCCGGCAGGGCGGCTCGTATGCCGCGGTGCAGGACGCGGTGGTCCAGGGATCGGCCGACGGCGAGGAGTACCTGGGAACTTCCGCAAAAATCCTTGCCGGCGTCAACGGCAGCGCGCGCACGACCCATGACGGCCGGCCGTTGACGAAGGCGATCAGCACCGGCTGGGCGCCGGGGAATGCGGAGCTGGCCAGCGACGTGCTGAAGCTTTGGGGCATGCAGGACCTCGGCGCCGACCGCACCGACGACTGCGTCCTGTCCGTCAGCTACGACGCGTCGCGCCTGCCGGACGACCGGGCCGCGAGCGGCCGGTACGGTTTGCTCAGCCGCGATCCCTCCGGGCGCTGGGTCGGCGCGACCAGGCTGAATGCCGGCGGCGCCGGCGCCTTTCATTTGCGCGCGTATGATTCAACCGCGGACCGGCTTGGAGATTGGGGGATCAACTTGACCGACCACACCGCCTGGGCCGTCATCAATCATGCCGCCGGCGACTTCGCCGTCGGCGGCGTTGGGACGGCGCCCTAGAGTAGCGCCCCAAAAACAAGCTGCATGATGCGTGATCATCTCTGACCGCGCATCATGCAACCCGGTTCCATAACGACGCTCTAGCGGTTGCGCAGCAGGTTCCGGACGTCGTTGACGCTCGGGCCGGCGTAAGCATTGCCCGTGAAGAAGCCGTTGTCGAGCAACTCGCGATCGGCGGCGTACGTGCGGGCGATCCGCAGAAACATGGTGTGTGTCGAGACCATGTACTCGTAAACCATGAGCGTTTGAGTCTTGGTGTCAATCACGACGATCGGCGTGGCGTCGCCGACCGTGTTGCCCAGCAGAGCCAGGACGTAGTTGGCCGAGCCGGCGGCCTCGGCCGTCTGGCCGAAGGCAGCCCGCGAATCGCTCCGGTGCAGGTACTCCGCCGCCAGCAAGGCCGCCAGAGCCCCCACGACCGCGGCCAGGCCGACGATCACCCACGAAGCCTTTCTGCCGTCCATGCGCGAGCCTCCCTGCTAGTTTCCCCTGAACGCCCTTACGGCTCGAACTCTTTCTCGATCAGGATCGTCGGCGTGACCAGGAAGATGTCGTGCTCGCGATTCTTGGCAACGTTGGTGTTGAGGAAGAGGCGCTTGATGACCGGGATGTGCGAGAGAATCGGCACGCCTTCCTCCGTCCGGGTCTCCTGGACGCTGGTGAACCCGCCGATGACCGCAGTGCCGCGGTCCGGGACCTTCATGGTGGCCGTGACGCTGTTAGTCTCGGTGTTAACTGTGGTGATGGGCACCGTCACGGAGGCGCCGGTCAGCGTGGTCGAGGCGAGGCCGGTGACGGTGGCGGCCGCAATGGGGATGACCCCGGTTGTCGTAACGAGCTGTGTGGTTGAGATGGACGGGGTGACGACCATCCAGACGTAACGCCGGTCGGCCGTGATCCAATTCTGCACGGTCAAGGAATTGGCATTCGGAGCGAAGGCAAAAACCGGAATGACGAAGTTGCCCTGCGCGACGTAGGTGGAGATGTATTCAGAGCTGCTCGTCAGGCTGATGGTCGTCGAGACGGTGTTGATGCAGGTGATGTGCGGAGAAGCCGTGACGATGGCGTTCGTGCTGGACTCCGCGGCGTTGATGATCATCTTGGTCTGGGCGCTGTTGAGGAACGAGACAGTCATCTGGAAAACGCCGGTGGAGGCCGACCCATTGTTGTAGGACACGTTGGAGACCGCCGCAGGGATATGACCGCCGAAGAAGGATTGGCCCCCGGTGTTAATCAGCGGCAGGTTTTCCCATTGGATGCCGATATTCTTGAGGAAATCGTCCGTGAAGGTCATGAACGTGGCCTCGACCTGTATCTGCATATGGGTCTGGGCGCGGAGCACCTCCAGGATTTCCTCGATCTTCTTATGGATGCGGTCCACGTGATTGACCATCAGCCAGACGCCGCGCAGGTACATGAGGGGGTCTGCGCCTTCCCGGTTCGGGTCGGTTGAGGTCATCAGGGCGCCTATGCCGCCGGTGGTGCCGCCTGCGCCGCCGCCGCCGCCGCCCCTGCCGCCGCCACCACCTCCGCCACCTGCGCCGGTAACAGCCGCGCCGCCGCCCCCGCCGAGGCCGCCGCCTCCGCCGGAGGCTCCGCCTGCGCCGGTGGCGCTGTTGGCTGCGGAGGACGGCGGATGGGGCCAGTTGTTCGGGCCGCCGGTGAAAATGTAGAGCAGTTCCAGCACGTCGTTGACGCCTGAACCGGAGGAGCCCGAACCGCCGTTAGAGGTGCCGCCGCCGCCGGCGGTACCGCCGCCACCGCCGCCGCTGGTGCCGCCGCCGCCGGTGCCACCGCCGCCGCCGGTGGTGGTGCCGCCGGACGATCCGCCGGTGGTCTCGATGACGACCAGGAGGTCGGAGATATCATATTGGCGCAGCGAAAGGTTCTCGTCCTGCGCCTCTTCCCTGCGGGCGCCCGGGTAGGTGGAGATGAAGATGTTGCCGTGGGAGATGACGAAGTTGTACTTCGGGCGCAGCATCAACTGGAGCAGCGTGCGGAGCGTCACCTCGTGCAGGTCCAGCGTAATCTGCAGGGAGGTCAAGGCGGAGTTCACCTCGGGAGTCGGGTCCAGGATGAAGTTGACGTCTTTGCCGATCTGGGTCTTGATGATTTCGAGGGCCTCCGGGAGCGAGACGCCCGGCAGCGACACGGCCTTGATCTCCTGGTCCAGCCGGGCCTCGATATCGAGTTCCTTCGGGGTCCTGGTCGCCTCGCCGGAGGGCAGTTCCACGCGCGGACGCGCCTTGATCTCTTCCCAAAGCTCCCGGGCCGGATACATGAAGAGGGCGCCGGGGAACACGGCTTTCATCCGCATGCGGACGCGCTCGTCCTGGACGGCCTTCTGGTCGGTTTGGATGATCGAGTCCCAGGTCTTGCGCTGGAGGGCCTGGCGCGCGTCGTCAATCAGGTCGCGCGCGGCGCCGTTCTCCGGATCGGCCTCCACGACCTCCTGGGCGAGCTTGATGGCGCTCTCGTACTTGCCCTTGGCGAACTCGGAATTGGCCTCCGCGAAGAGGGCCAGCTTCCTGCGCTCGTTGCGCTCCGCCTCGTCGCGCAGCGCCTGTTCCCTTTCCTTGAGGGCGTCGAACTCTCTCGCCCGCTTCTGCTGACCTTCCGCTTCCGCCTGCGCGTCCTGCGCCTGTTTCAGCAGCCCTTTCACCTGGCTCTGGGCCATGCGGATGTCCGAGACGGGCGCCAGGTAATCGAGCGAGTCGAGGGCGCGGCTGAACTGGTCAATCGCGGTCGGGAAGTCCTTCGCGGCCATGGCCGCGCGGCCGCGCTGAACGGCCAGGTTGATCTGGGTCAGCACCTCGTCAATCACCGCCTTTTCCTGCGACTTGACCCGGTCGCCATAAACGGTGATGTCGAGGCCCTTGCCCTGGAGGGCGAGGATCTCGGCCCTCATCTTCAGGGCGGCGGCGTTGTCGGGCTGGTGGTTCAGCGCCTGCGCGATGTTCTTCAGCGACTCGTCGTACTTGAAATTGTCGAAATCCACTTTCGCGAGGTCCACGTACATATCCGCCGTGGCCTTCTCCTGCTGATCGAGGATCTGCTGCTGCTTCTTGACGAAAGCCAGGTAATCCTCCTGGCGCTTGACCGCTTCGGCCTCGGCCTGGCCCGCCGCGGCCTGGCTGGTGGCGGAGGACTCGGCTTTCTTCCTCTGGTCGGCGACTTTCGCCAGCAGGCCGGCGAGATGGGTGCGCTGGGGCTCGGTGAGAAGGTCTTTGTCCATGACGGCCTTGTTGAGGAATTCTCCGGCGCCGCGCCAGTCGTTCTTGTTGAGGAGATCTTCGCCGGACTTCATCTCGGCCACTGCGGCGGCGCGGCGGGTATCGGTGTCCTTCTGGCGCTGGGCGATCTGGTTGAGCTTCGCGCGCAGTTGCCCGTCCTTCTCCTTGCCGAGGCTGACGCCGCTGTTGAGAATGTCCTCGAACTGCCGCCGGGCTTCGTCGAACCGGTCGTTGTCGAACGCGCGGAGCGCTTCGTCGTACGCTTTGAGGGCCTTGCGCTGGGCTTCGCTCGGGCCGGCCGGCGGCGTGGCGGGCGAGGCCTTGGCGAGCAGGGCGCCCTGGACCAGGTTGTCCTTGGCGTCGGGTATTTTCGCGAGGCGTTCGGCGATGCGCTGCTCGCGCTCCGCGCCGAGGCCCGACTTGAACTGGGGATCGGCCTGGCGCTGGTCCTGGATGAACTTGTTAAGGTGCTCGAACGCCTTGCGGGCGTTGTCGTACTGTCCTTCGTTGTAATAGTCCATGGCCAGGTTGAAGGCGTCGGCGGCGCGGTCGGAGGCGACCTGGGTGTAGAGGCGCTTGGCTTCTTCGTACTGGCCTTGCTGGGCGAGGTGGTCGGCGTCGGCGATTGTTTGCTTCTCGCGGGCCTGGCGGGCGGCCAGATCCTGGGCGCGCTTGGACTCCTCGGCCTTCGCGCGCTGGCGGGCAGCCTCGACGGTCTGGTACTCGTCGGCGAGGACGCCTTTGACGCGGTCGAGGAGCTGTTGCGCCTTCTGGAGCTCCTTCGGCTGAGTGCCGGCCGGCGGGGCGGCGATGAAGCCGTCGAGGACTTCCTTGGCTTTGGCGTATTTCTCCTGGTCGAAGAGGGCGGAGGCGCGGTCAACAGCGCCGGCCATGGCGGGCTTGGCCGCGGTGGCGTCCGGCGCCGACGCCGCCGTCGTCGGCGGGTTCATGACCGCCAGCGAAATCGCCAGTGCGCACACCGTGATGGACCAGAGGCGTCGAATGTTTTTGTGCACGAACAGGACCCTCCACTTCTTGAAAAATACGCTCGCCGGCTTCCACGACAACCGATTTCGTTCCCGCGCGAAGCGCGGGGACGGGTTCCTTCAATTCCTCGCCCGCGCCGTGCGCGGGTGCGGCTATATTCCGAAGTCGAAGGTGGCGGCTTTGCGGGCCGCATCCGCCGCCTTGCGCGCTTGTTGGCGCCGGCTGTGCTCCTGGACTTCGAGGTCTCTCACGCGCGCCTCGTAGGCTTTGCGCTCGGCCGACGGGACCATGGCCACGGCCGGCTTGACCGGCTGCGGCGCCGGCTGGGCCGCGACGGGCGGCTTGACGGGCGCGGTCACCGGCGGCATGGCCGTCGGCGGAGTCGCCGGAGCCGTGGGAGCGGCGGCCATGACGGGCGGCTTGACCGGCGCCATCACGGGCGGCGGAGTCGCCGCAGGCTTGGGCGCGATGGCGACAGGCGCCGCGGCAGCGGCAACGTGCTTCGCGTGCTCGGCTTCTTCGCTCTGAGTCTCGGTTTTCTCATAGGCTTGCGCGGCCTGCTTGTTCGCCAGCGCCTGGCGGGCCGCTTCAGCCTGCCGGCGCGCGGCCTCGTCTTTCTGCGCCTGGACGCGCTGCACGTGCTCCTGGGTCTCGCGGTCCGTCACGCGCATCTCATAGGCCTTGCGCTCGGCCGGCGGGACCATGGCCACGGCCGGCTTGACCGGCTGCGGCGCCGGCTGGGCCATGACGGGCGGCTTGACGGGCGCCGCTACCGCAGTCGCGGGAGCGGCGGCGACAACGGGCGGCTTGGGAGCGACGGCGACGGTCGCCGCGACGGCCGGTTTCGCCGGCATCGCCGGTGCGGCGGCGACGCGCTTGGCGTGCTCGGTTTCTTCGCGCTGCGTCTCGGACTTCTCATAGGCTTGCGCGGCCTGTTTCTTCGCCAGCGCCTGGCGGTCGGCTTCGGCCTGCCGGCGGGCGGCTTCATCTTTCTGCGCCTGGACTTGCCGGGATTGCTCGGCTTGCTTCTGGAGCGCGGCGGCCTTCGCCGCCTGGACGCGCTGCGCGTGTTCGGCTTTCTCGCGGGCGATGACGTCCTGTTGATACTTCTGCCATTGCGGCACCTTGACGGGGGCCGGAGCGGCGGAACCGGCCGCGGGCGCGGCCTGGGCGAGTGCGCCGTTGGCGGGGAGCAGAACCAGGAGCGCGGCGAGTGCGGCCAGAAGAAGCAGCGTGCGCGCGGATTTCATATTCCCCTCTTTGCGGGTCATTGGGCTCAAGATGAGACTCCTCTCATACGGAACCGTGGCCGGGTTCTCCTGGCGACTTTGACCCGCACCTTTGTACCGCCGGGTTCCTTCGTTGTCAAGGGGATGCCGGCGACTACTTTTCCTTGCTCTTGAAGTGTAAGGCGCCGCGAGGCGTCAAATAGAGAATTTGCGGATCGCGCGTATCCTTGGCCTGGTAAATCGGCGTGAAGTTCGGGCCCCAGCGCAACTTGTACTCGACGACATGGAAATTCGGGAGCACGTTGACCAGAACGGAACCGGTGGAGAAGTCCTCATCTTTATCCTTGGTCTTGACCGGCAGGCCCGGGATCTGCTGCGCGGGCGGCAGCCTGAGCTTGATGGTGCGCATGCCGCCGATCATCTTGCCGATGCCGATGGTGAAGTCCTGCCACGGAAGCCACTCGCCGGTATCGGGGTCGCGCCGGGTGATGCGCACGCTGGCGCTGTCGGCGGTGATCGTTCGGACGATGAACTCGACGACTGAGGGCAGGAAGATGGGCTTCGGAGTGACGTAGGGCACTTCGCAGGGGACCGGCTCGATCTCGGGCTCGTCGGCTGCGGTGCTGAGGGTGACGATTTTGTAGATGTAGCTCTCGCCGTCATCCACGGTCTGGTCGAGGAAGACAAAGGAATCCGGGGGCGGTTCGCCGGTCTGTTGTTCCGTGCCGGTCAACGTGGGAGCCCGGATTTCGGTGACGGCTTCCGGCACGGGCGGCGCGGCCGAAGCGGCGCCGGCCGGCGCAGTCACCGTGGTCGCCGGGGCCGGGGCGCCCGGCGTGGTCGTCTCGGTCGTCGTGGTCGGCGCCGGCCCGGCGGGCATCTCCGGGGGCTGGAACTTCAGCATGACCTCATGGATCTGATCGCGGTTGAGCGGAACGGGCGGATCGTCCGGATCGTCGAGGCGGACGTACTCCGCGTCGGAGGCGCCGGCCGGCTTGCGGTAGAAGGCGGCGTTGGTGCTGAAGCCGACCGTCTGGCTCAACTGCTCGGGATTGGTGGGCGTGAAGTAGATGAGCACCATCGCCGGCTTGAAGCTGTTCCGGAACTGAACGGCCGCGCTCGGGATCACGGCGACGGTGGACGGCGGCGGGTTCGGCGGCGGCGGGGTCACGAGGGTCCGCACGCTGATCTTGAAGAGGTGGATCAGGTCTTCGTCGGTCTGGATGCGGATGCTCGTCTCGCCCGTTTCGAGCGGGATGAACGTCACGGTGCTGATGCCCGTGGGCAGATCGTATGCGAGGTCCACGTGCAGGAGTTTTTCGTCGCCGGCGATCACCTGGGTGAAGCGCGTGCCCAGGAACCTGACCGTGTGGGGGATGCCTACGCGGAGCTGGAGCGGCGGATACGGAATGTCCTCGCGCGTGAGGAACGGGTTGCGCCGGTAAGGATCAATGACCGCCGGGTGCTCGAACCGGCTCTGGACCTCGGTGAGGTAATCGTGCAGCGGTATGGGCTGCGCGGACATGTCGCCCATGCCCCGCTGGACGGCCTGGTCGTATTGGCTGAGTTCGTTTTTGAGTTTTTCTTCTCCGGCGGCCCTCAGCGGGAAGGCCTTGATGGCGACGATGATGAGGACGATGGCCAGGATCGCCAGGACGGCCCAGTCGAGATACTTCGCCAGGATGATCTTGGGTTTCATCTGGCCCCCGTCGGCGCAGCGGACCTGCCCGCAGGAGCGGGAGCGGCCGGCGTCGCGCGATTCTCGAGTTTACTCCTGTATTTGGTCATGAGCGGCGAGAACTGATACCCTTCGCCGACCAGCGTGAGGACGACGTAGTTTCCGGCCTCGACCAGTTGCGCCTCCGCCTGCCTGCCGCGGCGCTGCCCGCCGGCGCCCGAGCCCGACGGCGGCAGGGTCGGCCGACCGCCCATAAAGGCGCCGCGTCCCGGCATGCCTGTGCCGCGCGGCGCGCCGGCAGGAGCCGGGATTGCGGCGCGGGTTGTGGTGGGGGTGGCCGTCGGCGTCTCGGTCGGCACGATGTCCAGGATCTGAACGCGATACCGCCAACTGTTGCTGATGAGGCGGCGCAGGAAGACGGGGATGCGCTCGAACCTCAGCTTGACCTGCATCTCGAAGGTGCGAAGTTTGTACACGCCGTTTCCTGGCGCAGCCCCCGCCGCCGCTGCCGGCTGGGCCGCCGCGCCCGCTCTGCTCATGTAGGCGAAGGCCCCTCCCGCCGGGCCGGCCGCTCTGCCGCCGAGACCGCCGCCGCCGCCGCGCATGCCGGTCGTGTCCTCGCCGGTCCCGATGCTCAAGTTAATCAGCGAGGCGATGTTCGGCGCGTGGTTGTTCCGCACGAGGATGAAGTCGCTCTCGTTGTTGATCGAGACGATCGCGGAGATCGCCTCGGCGATGCGGGTGGTGTTCCAAACTCCGTTGACGTCGGCGATGTCGTTGAGAATGCCGCTGAGTTCCGCCTCGGTGCCTCTGCGGAGGGCGGCGGCGAGGCTGTCGAAGTGATGGCTTTCGAGGAGCCCGATGACGTCGGCGCGATACCGCACCATGCGGAGCTCCATGACGTAATCCATGAACCGCTGCCGATCGGAGAGGTCCGGCTTGTCGGGCGGCAGCATCTCGGCGAGGAACTTCTCCTGCGCCTCGTCCATCGTGAAACCGCGCACGCTGCCGTGCTCCTTTTCGGAGGCGGGCCGCTCCCACGGGAAACCGTATACGATCGTGCCGTCCGGCTTCTTCTCGTCGTGAAGCAGCGAGTTGAAGATCATCGCCAGGTCCTGCTGCTGCCGGTTCACGACGATGGCGCTGAGGACGGCGACGAGTTTCTCGCGCGAGGTGGAGCGCAGGAATTCATCGAGCCGCGCCGGGGAACGGTTGACGACCAGGTCGAACGGCTTGGCGGGGAACGGGTCCGCCCGGCCTTTGGCTTTGAAATCGAGGTAGGCGGCGAAGTCCTTCTCGGCCTGCTGCGTCAGGAAGTCTATGAGGTCCTTCTGGAACCAGTACATCTCCATCGCGGCGCTGATCCCTTCCGGCGTCGGCACCGACGCGCCCCAGTCCATCGTCTTGAGCTGGTAGTTCATGCCGGCGTTGAAGACCTGGGCCTGGAGTTCCTGGTTGTACTGGCGGTAAAGGTTCAGCCAGTCGTTGGGGCGGTTGAGCGGGACTTCGGTTTCCGGTCCGAAAGGCCCTTCCATAAAGAAGCGGATGGTGTGGGCCCACCGGGGCTGCCGGGCGAGGTAAATCTCGCACTGATCCAGCATGGCGGAGACCTGTTCCGCGTTCTTCTTGGCGATCTGGATCTTCGCGGGGTTGGGAATCTGGGTGGGCCTGTCAGCCCAGCTCTTGAGGCTGTCCCTGCGACTTTCGATTTCGCCGCGCTTGGTGGTGACCTCCTGGGACACGGTGCGGACGAAGAGGACATAGACGACCAGGGCTCCGAGCGCAATGGCTCCCGCCAGGACCCACAAGCCGTATTTTTTAACCATTTCCATGCGCGACGACTACCTTATTGCAACACTTCGCTTTCGAATCCGTCCGCTGACGGATATCCGAACCACCTGCGCAACGCCCGCACTCACCGCGAAGCTCACGAAGGAATAGCAGGAGTATCAATGTATTTCAACTGTGTCCTTCGCGGTGTTGCACATTATTCATGCTCTGCTCGATCGTCCTTATTGCTTGGGGGCGGCGGCCGGCGGCGCGCCACGGCCCGGCGGCATAAACCGGCCTGGCGGCATGTACCGACCCGGCGCCATGAACCGCCCCGGCTGCGTTTGGGGCAGCGTAGCCGCTTCGGTCGGGCCCGCTGTCGCTGCGGCCGCGGCCGCGGCGGCTTGCGCCATTGCATCCGCCGCGCGCTTCTCCGGCGGCACGGCCAGAAGATCGTCCGCCTCTTTGGCCGTGATCAAACCGATCGTAATGATCACGGACTCTCTGCTCTTTTCAGCGGCAACCGGAGCGAGCGCGGCGCCGGTCACCGGCGGCCTGCCTTCCATCCCGGTGCTCAGCCTGATCTCGCCCACCGAAATGGCATAGTGCCCCTTGCCGTCCGCCTTGATGGCGCCGATCTTCTCGGGATAGATGACCGCTTTCGCCAGTTCGTGAGGCAGGTCTTTCTGCAACCAGGAAGGTTCCTTGTCCGCCTCGCAGGAGGCCGTAAAGGTGAGCACGATGCCTGACGCGCCGACGAGTGTTCCCTCGGCAGTCTGCACCGCCGCGGCCGGTCCGAATCCGCGCGGGCCTGTGGGCGGCCCGCCGGCGGCAGACCCGCGTCCCGAACCTGTCGCCCCGATGCCGGAGAGGGGCTCGCTGAACTTGAAATCATCTATCTGGACTTCTCTCGGGACCACCGCAGAAATGGCTCCGACAAGACGGGCGTAGTGTTCGCGCCGCCGCCCGAAGTCCTGGAACAGCGCCGCGCGCTGCACGGTCGTTCCGCCCTGGGCCTCCTTCAGCTCCTTGTCGAGGCCGGCGACCTTCGTGAGCGTGCTCTGGCCGAAGTCCTCGAACTTGGCCAGTTCCCGCAGGGTCTGTTTCCCGTTGGCGTAGAGGCAGCCGACGATCGCCCAGATCAGGGCGCCGGCGATCAGGCCGCTGAAACGCTTCGATTGGACTTCGCGCTGGATGATGAAGCTTTCCGGCAGCAGGCTGATCATGGCGTTCGCCCGGTTGAGGCCCTGCAGGCCCAGCCCGATGGCCACCCCGAGCGACGGCAGGTTCTGCTGCAGGTCTTTCAGGCGCGCCGGGTCGCCCTGGTAGGTGATGTTCTTGAGTTCGTGGATCGGCGTGATCTGGTACTGGAGCTGCTCGGCGAGGAACCGGTCGAGCCCGAAAAGCTTGTACCCTTCGCCGGTGACGAGGATCTCCTCGAACTTCACGGCCTGCGAGAGGGACTTATAGTATCCGACCGAGCGCTGGATTTCGGCCACCAGGTCGCGCATGACCGGCCGGAGCACCTCGAGCAGCCGGCGGCGATGGCGGGAATCAGCGACGGTGTACTTGAGCTTCTCCGCCTCGGCGCGCGGGATGTTGAGGCGTTTCTCGAGCATGGAGGTGAACGAATTGCCGGCGATCGGCAGGTTGCGCAGCCAGTAGCGCTGGCCGTCGAGGATGAGCAGGTTGGTGCTCTGGGCGCCCACGTCAATCACGACGGTCGGTTTCTCGAGGGCCACCTCGTGGCGGATGAAATTGAAGAGCGCCAGCGGGCTGACCTGCACGCCGTAGATCTGCCGCCGGAGCGCGCTGAGTTCGGCCAGGTAGGCCTCGATCACCTCGCGCTTGGCGGCGAAGAGGCCGATCTCGATCTCCTGGCCGAGGACGAACTGCTTGCGGATCGGCTCGTAGGCCCAGACCACCTCGTTGAGGTTGAAGGGGATCTGCTGTTTGGCCTCGTAGAGGACGAGCTCGGGGATGCGGCGCTGGTCCACGGGCGGCAGGCTGATGAAGCGGTTGAAGACCATCTGCGGGGCGATGGAGACGATGCAGCGCTCGCGGCCGAGGCCGGCCTGCTGGAGCGCGGCGATCGCCTGCGGCAGCATGCCCTCGCGCCGGGCGCCCGGCTCGCCGCCGAGTTCCGAGTAGCGGATGACGTGGAAATCGAGCAGGACGATGCTCTTGCCCACGAGCTTGAGCTTCACCGCCTTGAGCGCGGAGTCGCCGGCGTCAATTCCCCAGACCGCTCCGAGATTCAGCATCGCGCACCTTTGAGAATACTTCCGACTTCCGGCGGCCGAATGCCCGGCAGGGCGTTCGGCCTTCGGCCATTCAGTTGAGGTTCTCCGGTGTGAACAGCAGGCGGCGCACTTTCTCGGCCGTCGCCTCGGTCGGCTCGTCCGCGGTCACGTCGAGCCACTGAACCGCCGGAAAACTCTTGAGCCACGCACGCTGCTTGCGCGCCATGCGCCAAGTGTTCCGCTCGATCAGCTCCATCGTCTCGCCGAGTGAGCGCTCGCCCTTCAGGTGTCCGATCGCCTCGCGGTAGCCGATGGCCTTCTGCGCGGGCCGTGAGAAACCGGGGCCCTCGAGCACGGTGCGCACCTCGTCCAGCAGCCCGGCGGCGAACATCCGCGCGACGCGGCGGTGGATGCGATCCTTCAGGTCCGCCTCGCTGCGCCGCAGCGCCACCATCCGGTGCGCCGCGACGGCGCCTTCGGGCGCGGGATATTGCCGCTGATGCGACGAAATCGGCCGCCCGCTCGTGCGCGCGACTTCCAGCGCCCGGATCACCCGCACCAGGTCGCGCGGATGCAGCCGGTCGGCGGCGACCGGGTCGAGTTTCCGAAGTTCCTCGTGGAGCACTTCCGGGCCCTGTTCCTGCGCCCTCTGCATCAGCTCGCCGCGCAGCGCCCAGTCGGCGGCCGGCCCCTCGAAGATGCCGTAGAGCAGGCCGCGCAGGTAGAGCGGCGTGCCGCCGACGAACAGCGCCGGCCGGCCGCGCGCGCGGATTTCCTCGAGGGCGGCGCGGGCGCGCTCGAGGTATCGCGCCAGGCTGAAGGATTCGTTCGGGTCCACGACGTCGAGGAGATGGAATGGAACGGTCTCCCGGACCGTGCGCGGGGGCTTGCCTGTGCCGATGTCGAGGCCTCGGTACACTTTCATCGAATCCACTGAAATCAGCTCAGCGTTGGTAAGCCCGGCCACACAAACGGCCACGGCCGCCTTTCCGGAAGCAGTCTGCCCGGTCAGAATATGCAAAGCGCTCGCCCGCCCTTGGCGCTCCGGCGTCGCCAACTTGCCGCAGTCCAAGCGAGTTCGAGGACCATTTTTCCGTTCCGCCTCCGAAAGCAAGCCCGATCAGTGTGACAAGTGGGGAATCTAGCACACATTTCTCGGCCATGTCAAGGAGAAATCGGAGAGTTCCTGCGGGGTGGATTCCCGGCCGGGAGCGCGTTGAAAAAGTTTGGCCGCTCGCAGTGTGCCCGTCAGGGCATACGAACCAGCGCCTGGCGGCGCCACTACAAACGAGACACTGGCCGGGGCCCGTCTTGTGCGCCATACTTTTTCAACGGCCGGCTAGGCCGCGCCGCCTGCGACCGCCTCGATCAGCGCGCGCGCCTTTTGAGCGGTCTCGTCGTATTCACTCTCGGGCTGAGAGTCGGCGACGATGCCGCCGCCGGCCTGGAACCAGGCGCGGCCGCCCTGGACAAGGAACGTGCGGATGGCGATGTTCAGGTCCATGCCGCCGTCGAAGCCGAGGTATCCGATCGCGCCGGTGTAGATCGAGCGGCGCGTGGGCTCGAGTTCGTCAATGATCTGCATCGCGCGGATTTTCGGCGCGCCGGTGATCGAGCCGCCCGGGAAGGTCGCCTTCAGCAGCTCCGTCCGGTCGCACCCGGCGTGGAGCCGGCCGACGACCGTGGCGACCAGGTGGTGGACGGTGGGAAAGGACTCCAGCGCCCTCGGCCGGGTCACGCGGACGGTGCCGTAGGAGCAGACGCGGCCCAGGTCGTTGCGCTCGAGGTCCACGATCATGGCCAGCTCGGCGGCATCCTTCTCGCTGCGGAGCAGTTCCTGCGCGAGCGCCGCGTCCTCGTCCGGCGTGCGGCCGCGCGGCCGCGTGCCCTTGATCGGGCGCGTCTCCACGCGGCCCCGGCGCACGCGCAGGAACCGCTCCGGCGAGGCGCTGACGACGGCGAAATCGCCGCCGCCCAGGTACGCCGCCATCGGCGCGGGATTGATCCGGCGCAGCCGCAGATAGAGTTCGGGCGCGGAGACGGAGATCCGCGCCTCGAACCGGCGCGAGAGGTTCACCTGGAAGATGTCGCCCGCGGCGATGTAGTCCTTCGCACGATGGATCGCGCGAAGATAATCGGCTCGCGTGAAATTGCACGCGATCTCCGGAGCCGCGTTTTCGCGGTCAAGCGATCCGCGAGCGGCAGGCCGGGCGGCGGGCGTGTCGGAGGAAAGCCGCTCGAACATCTCCGCGGCCCTGTGTTCCGCGTCCGGCCGGCCCGGCACTCCGAGGTCGGCGGCCGCGATCCACGCCCGCCGGGTCTGATGGTCCACCACCAGCGCCGTGTCGTAGAACGCCATCGCCATGTCCGGCACGCGCAGGTCGTCCGCGGCGGTCGCCGGCAGCCGCTCGACGAAATGACAGAGATCGTATCCCAGGTATCCCACCGCGCCTCCGACGAACGGCACCGACGGGTGGGCCGGCAGCTTGTAAGACTCGATGGCCTTCTTCAGGAAATGGAACGGGTTGCCCTCGTGCGTCTCGAACTTTCCGCTGCCGCACAGGGTGAGCCGGGTTCCCTTCGACTCGAGGACTAGGAACGGTCGGCTGCCGAGCAGGCTGAACCGCCCGAAGCCCGGCAGGCGCAGCCCGGTGTCGAGGAAGAACGGCCGGTCGTCGCGCGCGAGCAGCTCGAACGCGCGCTCCGGCGACGGCGGCGGGTCCATCTCTTTCAGCACGATTCGGGTCGCCGCCATGTGCCCTGCATCCGCTCAAGCCGGACTATTTCGGACGAGAGGTTTCGCGCCGCGCGTCGGGAGTTAAGAAGGAGTGGATGACCAGGATTGCAGCGCCGATGCAGATGGCCGAGTCGGCGATGTTGAACGTCGGCCAGTGATGCGGGCCGAGGTGTGCATCTATGAAGTCGCGCACATAGCCGAGCGCCAGCCGGTCCCAGAGGTTGCCCATCGCCCCGCCGAACACACAGCCGAGCGCGAACGTCAGCCGGCGGCTCGTCCGGCCGTACTTCCGCGCCGCCCAGAGGATCGCCGCCGCCGCCACCATGGTGAACAGAATGAAGAACGCGACTTGCCCTTGCCCGACGCCGAAGACGCCGCCGCGGTTCTCGCTGCGGCTGAGATCGAGGAGGTTCGGAATGATGACGTGCGGCGGGAAAAGGTTGTCGGCGTGGAATGCCAGCCATTTGGTCAGCAGGTCGCCGGCAATCACGCCGGCCGCAGTGCAGATGAAAATCGCGGCGGTCACCGCCTTGCCGTTCAGTCTGGGTGCGGCGGCCATCAGTGGATTCCCAGCCTAGTGCTTCCTTGCGGAAATAGGCGTCCTATTTCCGCAAGGAAGCATGACCGCAATAAGCCGCGTCGTTATGCCGAGTTATACGTTCCGTTGGGCCGTGTTTAGTTGCGTGAATTGGTACGCCAATTCAC
>Ga0187876_1000171_pt1 | contig 65797 bp, 69 predicted proteins | sample June2016WEW_17_4_FD_133000 | JGI IMG/M metagenome (GOLD analysis project Ga0187876, IMG submission 133000) | Peatland microbial communities from SPRUCE experiment site at the Marcell Experimental Forest, Minnesota, USA - June2016WEW_17_40 | ecosystem: Environmental > Terrestrial > Soil >... | reverse complement strand
GTGACCTGGGTCGCCATTGCTCGCCTACTCCGTGTCCAACCGCGTGGGAGTAAGCATACGATGCCCGACGTTAGCGTGCTCTCAGCCCGGCACCGCCGCGCCCCTGGTTATTGAGTAGGTACTCACAGTACCACGGTCCGGCGAACGCACGTACGGAGTGGTTCTTGGCAACTTGTTCATTGGTGAGCCTGAGTCTTTCGTAGAACTTATCGATAGAGTTCTCGTTGCGAATATCGATGAACTGCCCGTAGCCAAACCAAGCGGCACATAGACCGACCGCTGCCGCCACGACGGTGACGCCCCAACCGTTAGAACACGACAGAACCGCAAGTGCCAGGGCGGCAAATGCAAAAATGCCCAGAGAGACTTCGTTATACCTTCTATCAAGAAGCAGACGGTTTATCCCATACTCTTTGAGCAGATCGCGCGCCTTTTGCCTTTCATTCACTTCTTCATGCTGGTTCGGAGTCGGCGGTGCTATCGAGATTCCGTCCGGGCACGACGGGGACATAAGAGCGCACGGGCATGATGGCGTAGTTCCGCCGGCAGTGCTACCTTGGGGGATCGTGTTGCTTGTGCCGTTGCTTGCCGGACTAGTCGGCGGCCGTGGGCCTCTGCTTCGCAGATAGCGCATTTGCCATGAGACAAACGCGAACGCGGGGACTGCAGCGAACAGGACGCGCCAGGCAGCGGCTGCACACCAGGGCGCGAGGTGGCCCCAGTGAACGCTCAGCGGAGCAAAGCTGCACACAAGCCCAATCGCAAGTGCCGGCACCCAAAGGAGCGTCCACCTTGCGTGACTCGAAGCCAACACTTTGGCCACCGCCAGCCTCCATGCATCATTCAAATGCGCGATACACCGGATGGCTCAATTTTCGCCAGCATGCCGTGCTTTGCGCGCAATGGCAGCCTCAAGTATAGCATCGGCGCGCCACCTTGAAGAAATGCTTGCCCGACGTCAGTTGGGGCGCGTGCTGTCACCAAGGCAAACGCGTGCGGCAGTACCGATGCCGTGGCGTCGGGCGGGCGCTCGGCACCTTGCGTGCGTACGTCCGTCACCGACCATCGCTGGTGTTTGAGCGGCCCCTGCAAGTGCACGCACTATGAATCCAGACCGTCTTCTGGTTGCTGTGAAGCGCACTTCGTCCCGTGTAAAGATCGCCGGCGAGTACGCTACAGAGTAGCGTCCGTGCGGCGCTCGAGCCCAGCGAGTTTGGGATCGTCAGCAGCGCCAGATCCGCCGGCCGCGGGCGTGCCTGGCGGCGCTGCAAGAATGCGCGCATGTTCTTCCCGATGCTTGGCGGCGTTGGCCGCGTTGGCGCGGCGGATGAGCTTTGAATTGAACCGCATGTCTTCGGAAAGGTCTATCTTCACTGCCCGCTTCTCGGGGTTGCAGCGCACGCGGAGAGTATCGCCCGAATCAGGGTAGACCAGCTCGCTGAACCTCTCATGTGCTTCGCAGCGGAATGGGGGCGCGCCCTGCGGCGTGACGTCCAAAATGAGGTCAAACGTGGTAGTTTTCTGTCCCTGGTAATTCGCCGAGACCCAGCCGCCCAGATGCATCTCGCAGGAGACAACCTTTGCCGTCCCAACATGGGTCATCTTGTGATGGCCAAACACCGATACCTCTTCTCACTGCTGCAGAGAGCGCTGCGGGAAAATGCTACCACATACCCGGAGAGCCCGTCTATGCCAGTTACAACGGGCAAGGCCACATGGTATTTGTTGCAACACGGCTCAACCGGGAGCGCAGGCATCTTGCCTGCTCCCCGTAAGACGCTGACTGCACACTATGTCCAGACGCAGGACCGCAAGCTTCGCGTGTACGCACACAGCGCAACGTGTTTCTGCATTTCGCCAGATTTCGGGCATTGCCGGTACCTGATGGGAGCGCTGCAAGCGGCCGCTGGTGAGCACTCAATCCGGCTCAGTCAAGATCGAACGCACCGTTTCCAGCGTCATCATGAGGGTCATAGGCTGTAACGGCGACTCCACGAAACCACAGGAGAGATAGAATCTTCTGGCCTGCTCAGAAATGGCGTGAACCAAGATTGCACACACGCCTGCATCGCCGGCGACGCTGGCGGCACGGAGCATCACGTCGCGCAACAACGCTCTGCCGAGGCCCAGATTCTGATAGCGCCGATCGATTGCAAGCCGCCCCAGCAGCAGCACCGGCAGCGGATTGGGCATATTGCGTCGCATTGCCTTCGGCGCGATCTCATGGCTGATGGCGCCGGCCGACAGGCAGTAGAATCCAACGACGGTTTGACCGGTACAAATAACGAAACAGCGCGAGGCACCCGAAGCCTGGTTCTTGAGCGCCCGTCGTTTGAGCCAGTCGTCAAGTGACGCTTCGCCACACTCGAAGTCCGCCAGACGGTGGTCGACGGCGATCGGCACCGGCGGCGACAACTCCGGCGTGCTCACTCGTCCCAAGGTGCCCTTGTCTTGAGCAGCCGGCGCAGCTTGTCGGTGGCAGGCAGAGGCCGGTCCAGCAGCTCCTGAAACTTGGAGAACGTGCCGTGATCGACCGTGAAGAACGCCTGATCGAGCAGCACGTCCTCCGCCTGGCGGCAGGCAGCTTCGAGCATGAAATCCGACCGGCTACGCCCAAGCCGCTCGGCCGCCTGATCTATCAGGTCACGCTGGCGCGCCTTGGCGCGGATGTTGATAGTCACCCCGTCGGCAGTACGTGCATACGCCACCGCCAAACCTGCCAATCCTGTATTGGTAACCCGTGCCATGCTTACATACACTATGTATACATGGTTGTGTGGACAAGTGCAACACAGGTGGCCTATCTACCAGGTCACCACGAAAGTGCAGGAATCGGCGCCCTTGGCGCGGCACGGTTGCGTGTCGTCGTGGGTAACCCGCACCATGGCAGAGTCGGCCGGCTTGAACTTGCGCGCCGTGCCGGTGATCAGTCCGGTGTCCAGGTCGCAAGATCTCGGGTTGTGGCAAGTCATCTTGCCTGCCCTGGCACCCGTCTTCTCGAAGCGGTAGTAGCCCTCGGCATCGCCTCGGACGTTGAGGCGATAGGCACCATCGATCGATGCCAGCGCCTTCTCGATAGAATCTACGTTCGCCGGCCACTTCGCGGTGTCTGGCAACTTGAGCCCGATGCTCTCGAGCGTTTTGCGGCCAAACTTCTCGGAAATCTCCTTCAGCGCGTCCATGTAAGCCTGGTAGGAGTACCACTTGCCCGGCTGTGGCTCGCCAAGCCCATGGTCGGCGAGTATCTTGAGCCCAGCCCGGCGGAACGGGCCGAGCGCCTCGGTCATGGCGAAAATCGACTCGCCCGTCACCTCCGCGCCTGGTGCGAAGGTCTTGAACTGACCCATGACTCTACCTCCAAATGCGACCGCACAGGGGCGAGCGCCACACGCCGCTCTCAAGCGGCGACGACGCCCCGGCTCCGACGATGAGTATACCGCCGCCGGTTTCGGGCATGGGCTCCAGATGGAACAGACCAGTTCCAAATCCTGTCGCCGAGCGTGCGCAGGCCTCTGTGCGCCGGTCGGAATACTTTGCGCGTCCGGAATCGCAAACGCTGGCGCCCCAACTCCGGATGCTGGCAACCGCCAAGTCTGCCATGAACTGCCATGAACTGCCCGTGCAACGCAATATAGCCGAACCCAACTGCGTAAGGTGCGCCGAATTCCCACATACCCTGATCCCGCCGCCGCAGCTACAGTCGCAGCAGGCGCCGGCCCAGCGTGCGAGAGCCAACCAATCGACAGAGACGAGGGTAGCCCAGGAAGAGAGCGACAGCAGAGCCGGCGTTCGCTGCACACCACCAGGCCAACGTGAACACTGAACCGGCTTGAACACTGCCTTCGCTGATCGTGGCGATCGCGAGCCATAGAAGCGCTGCCAGAATCAGGTCGACTGCGTGTGCCGCCGCACTCCGGCGGAAGTATCGAGCGGCCACTCGGGGATCTAGGCGCGTCCTGCCGGCATCAGGCGGTGTCGGCTGCGCGGCGCGCTGGATAGGCGGCGGGGGTGCGTAAGAGCTTCGCCACGATTGAACGTCCGATCCTGTGTTCCGGCGCCACACGACCACCGGATGTAGGACGAACGCCACACCGAGCAGTGCTAGCGGCCAGAAGCCAGTCACCAAGCCGGCACCGAAACCAAGGATTCCAAGCGCAAAGTAGGGTACTCTCATTGTCACAAGCAAACTACGGACGACGGCCTGGCGGCGCATGCCCGGCACCAGTGCTTCCATTCCCATGATCATCCACCACGCAGGGAGTGCGAGCAGGATAATCGCCACGCCGAGCGCCAGGGCCTGCCCGAGATCGTTCATCAAGCCCTCAGCGCAGAGACCTAATCCAAGTGCAGTCGCCGGCACGCGGGACGCCATGTATATTGTGCGGCTCAAGGTATGCGGGGGCTCTGGCCCCACCGTCGTGGTTGGATCCAAGAACGTTCTACCCGTATCTGGCGTCGACTGAGGCTGAGGATAACGGTAGGCCGGAGTCGCCGCGGCAGGGTCGGGTCCGACCGGTGGTCCTGAAGCGCCCCCCATTGTCCAGGTGTGCGGCCGGTGGATGTGGAAAGGCGGTGCAGCAGTTGCTGGCTCGGGCCGAGGCGGTGGTGCTGGATCACGAGGCGTTGTCCATGATGGATGGGGCGGCATGCTCGTGGCCCGCTGGAGCGGTTCCAACGTAGCGTCATACATGGCACGCTTGACGGGATCGTGCAATGCAGCATACGCCTTCACAGCAGCCTGGAATCGCGTACCAAGTTTGGTGGTTCCGGGGTTGGTATCGGGATGCAGCTCACGAGCCATAACGTGGAAAGCAGCGGTGATCTCGTCGGTGGACGCGGTGCGCGCTACGCCCAGCAGAGTGTAGAAATCTGGCGGCATATGATCTTGTCTCCCAGCATCATTCTGCCACGAACGGATGAGGCTGTCCAGCCGCAATGCCATTTGCGTGGAAGCATTACTCTGGCGCCAACGTCTACTTCCTGCAAATGTGGATCTTGCGCGCCGACTCAGAGACAAAGGTGACCACCCAATCGGTCGTCGACTTTGCCCCGTGTGTCGCGGCAACGCACCTTGAAACGACTACCACACGGCTGCCGCAGGGCTCCTATGCCCGGCGACCAGCGGCGATTGATGCGCCCTCCCAGCTCATCTCAACGTGGACTGGCGAGGCGGCGGCAACCTTAGCATATCTACCCTGTAGTTGCCACCTATCCGGCGGGATGCGGCGGGCTACCCTCGAGATATTGAGGGTTTTGTAGCGCACCGACCCATAGGCACACTTGGGCTCGCCTCTGTGCTAGAATTGCCTCAGCGATATTGGCTCGCGCGGGAATCGCGCAGGAAGCCGAAAGCTTTGATCTCTGAGGACTACTACGCGATACTTGGGGTCGGCCGCGATGCGACGGCCGAGGACATTAAGTCGGCCTATCGGCGCCTTGCTCGGCTGTACCACCCGGATCTCAATCCAGGCACAACCGTACTCGGATCGAAGTTTCAGCAAATTGGCCGAGCCTATGCAGTACTCGGCTGCCCGAGTGAACGATCGAAATACGACCTCAGCCTGATCAGGAACGCCGTTCCGAGTGGCGGAAACAGCCGCGCTCCTCGCACGACAAAGCCTCCGCCCGAAGGGTCGCACCAAGCTACTCGCTCGGCAACGCCGGCTGCGTCACGCAGCAGCACGGGTAGCTCGATCGTGCTCTGCAGGAACTGCAGGGCATCCAACGTGGCGGGTGACCGATACTGCCACTACTGTGGTGCGGCGCTACCGCTGGCTGCCCCGCGCCCGCCGGCGTCCGGTCGACAGCGAGACCCGGGCTCCGCGCCTGGCAGCATGCCGAACTGGAAAGGCTCTCCACCGCCGCATGCGGCACATCGACCGGCGCCCAACGAGCAGGCACCTACCACGGAGCCCAATGCAGCGGCGAGTTCGGCGCAATCGAGCAAACCGCCGTCGGCGCCGATTCGAGCATCGCGCGCAGGTTTGCCGGTCATCAGACCCGCTCATCTGTGGGAACGGTGCGGCGCGCTGATTATCGATGCCGCCGTTTGTACTTGGCTGATCGTACTTGCCGACGCGCTCGAGATCGACGTAGCCTTCAGCTTTCACGTGCCAACAAGCACTATCGGAAGCGTGGTCGCGCTGAGCACGGTGTTCGCGATCCCGTTGTACGCGCTCTGGTACTGGAGCACAACCGGGCGCACAGTTGGGAACGTCTGTCTGGGCATTCGGGTGAGTCGTCCAGACGGCGCGAGATTGGGCGTCCGCGCGGCGGCTAGCCGAGCACTGTGGGCCGGTATCACCCTCCTTCCGCTAGGGCTTGGCCTCTGGTTTGCTGCTAGGCCGGACAAACTCGCTGCGCACGACCACATGGCTCGAACAGTGGTGCGCCGGACGCATCGGCGCTGGGACTGGATCTGGTGGAGATCCGTAATCCGTATGGCTCTCGCGCTCACAGAGCTTGGCTTCGCGCTGGCAAACCTTCCGCGCTAGAAGCCAGTCAACGACGAAACGTCAGGCTCGCGCGACCGCAGTCGCCCCGTGCGCTGCCATCGCGAAGCGCTAGCAAGTGGGTGACTCCCGCAATGTCAGGCTGTTACCCTACCGTAACGAATGCCTGTTGACAACGCGCCAGGAAAGTGCCGCAGTGTGGCCATTGACCGGCGCCGAGCAACCCCATCCGAAGATTGCCCATCGTCAGCACCCACGCGGCGGTTGGCGAGCCGGACGGTGGGGCGGTAGTTGGCACCATGGCAGACGTATCGCGCCTCTTTTCCGGATGTTTTCCTTGAAAACGCCAGAATCAATACTATGCTGTAGTAGAACACCCGTACTATTCTCAGTGCCGTATATCTGGTCCGGGAGCGCACGGGTGGCGCGCGCCGTCGTGCCTGGGCACCCGGAGCCGTGCTAATCCCGACTGCGCTTTACACTGGTCCGCTATGGAGGTGATGACACATCTGGACGTGGGCCGGCGAGCACCCTACTGCCGGCATCCACGCGCCGGCCCGGACCAATGCAGCCGCTATCTACGGAATCGGCTGCTGCCTGCAATCGACCCGAAGCATGCCACGTTGTCCTTGCCGCGACCCTATCCCGTCCACGCCATCTGTGGCATCTGACCCATCTGTTCCATCTGCGTTTCTGGAACGCCCCGCTAACAGTGAAAGGACAACCCGCTAATGTACGCCATCCAAGACCCCGCCTCACAACCGCCCGCAACCGGAACCTCCACGGTCCCCGCACCCCCGAAGGCAAAGCCCGCGCCTCCCGCAGCGCCGCCCGCCACGGCCTGCTCAGCGCCGCCAAAGCCCTCCTCCCCGACGAGGACCACGAGGGCTGGGCCGGCTTTCTGCAGGACGGCCTGCGCACCCTCGCCCCCGTCGGCCGCCTGGGCACTCACCGAAATGCCCGGCCCCCGCACCGCGGTGCCCGAACGCCGCCACCGCGAAGCGACTGAAAATGAAACCGCGCCTGCAGTGTCAGGCCCACTCGCCGGCCCGCCGCAACAAAAACTGCCAAACGAACTGGCTGCCTCCACACACCAATCGGCCGCAGCCGGCCCGTACCGTGCCATCCGGCCGCAGCCGGAGGCTCTTCCCCCTACTGCAGCGGGGCTTGCCCGTCTCCGGCCCCGAGGACGGCTGCGATTGCCCCTCCTGCTCCATCGTGCGCTCGCTCCTCGCCGAATCAGACCGGGAAAAATGCGAAACGAACTCCGCAATATCGGCAGCTGTCGCCCCAGTGGCCGCGTTGGCCTGAACCGGTAGTACCAGCAGCGCTAGGAGTCGCCTTTGTGTCGCCGCAGCGCCTAATGCGCACACTCTGCTCCAAGCGATGTCGCTCCGCGCAGCAATACAGTTGCTATTTGACTTCTCTCTCCACGCATTTTCTGCCAAACGAAATGCGTCACGCTACACTCTAGCCAAGACGAGCACGCTCCATCGTGCTTCATCTTGGCACAATGGCAGGGGGCCTGTGAGCGAGCTTGAACACGCCTGCGACGGCTTTCTGACTGAGCTCAAGGCCCGGCATGGCCCCGGCTCGCACAGCGTGCGCGCCCGGGCAGCCGACCTTCGTACGCTGCTGGCATGGGCCGCAAAGCGGCAGATCACCGATCCGGCGCAGCTGACCCGCCCTGTCCTTCGTACCTGGATCGCAGAACTGCATACCAATGCTTACGCGCGGTCCTCAATGGCGCGCATGCTGTCTACTGTCCGCTCATTCTTGCGCTTCCGCGAGCTCCAAGGAGCACGAATCGACCAATCGGCGCTGAGGTTGACGGCCGGCAAAGTTCCACGAAGTTTGCCCGGGGTCCTGACAGAGGTGCAGGCAGCCACGCTACTGGGCCCGCCGGCGGCGAGCGCGCTCTCGGCGCGCGACCCACTGGCGCTTCGCGATCAAGCGGCGCTCGAGCTCCTCTATGGCGCCGGATTGCGCGCCGCCGAGCTGAGCGGCATCACGCTGGATGGCCTATCGGGGGACAAGCGCGAGCTCATTGTCCTCGGCAAGGGTGCCAAAGAGCGCCGCGTGCTCTTCGGTGAACCCGCGGCGCTGGCCCTGGAGCAGTACCTCGAGCACGGCAGGCCGCCTTTGGTTGCCCGCGCGCCGGCGCACACAACGCTCATGGTCAACTGGCGCGGCGGTCCACTTACCGTGCGCGGGATCGCCCTGATCGTCGAGCGGCGAGCGTTGGCAGTGGGACTCTCAGGCGGCACGCACCCCCACGCGCTGCGGCACTCCTTTGCTACCCACCTGCTGAATGGCGGCGCGGACCTTCGTACCGTGCAGTTGCTTTTGGGACATGAAAGCCTTGCCACCACGCAGCGGTACCTGCATGTAGCAGATCCCAGGCTCCGAGACGTCTACCATCGCTGCCACCCTCGCGCATAGCGTACACTGTGTCAGTGGAACGCGAACAGAAGGGGAAGGCTGGTGACCACTACCTTGTCAACAACCAAAACACGCAACCGCCTGACACCGCAGTGTCAGTGCGCTGCCATGACTTCGCAAAGTCAGGCCGCCTCTGCTGGTTATCAGGGCCGCCTGCGCAGCACGACTATACTTGCGGTAACGCGCAACGGTGTGGCGGCGATGGCGGGCGACGGCCAGGTGACTCACGGTGAAGTTGTGATGAAGCACACCGCGCGGAAGATTCACCGTCTGTACAATAACAAAGTAGTGGTCGGCTTCGCCGGCTCTACGTCGGATGGCATTGCCCTCCTCGAGCGGCTCGACGGCAAGCTGGAGCAGCATGGCGGCCAGCTGCGTAAGGCCGCGACAGAGTTGGCCAAGGAATGGCGAACGGATAAGTACCTGAGACGTTTGGAAGCTGAAGTGGTTGCCGCAGCGTCTGACGAGCTCCTGGTCATTACCGGTATGGGCGATGTCATTCAACCGGACGAGGGCGTGATCGCCATTGGCTCTGGCGGCCCGTACGCCCATGCGGCCGCGTTGGCACTCCTCCACCACACCGACCTTTCGGCCGCGGATATCGCGCGCACGGCACTCGAGATTGCCAGCTCGATTTGCATTTACACGAACAGCCATATTATCGTGGAGGCTCTATCGTAGTGCAGAGAATATTCACGCTGGAACGGGCCGGGGCCCGATCGCCGAGAAGCCGTACACCAATTGCAGCCTGCCTTTTATCCCCACGGGCAGCATGAAGAGGGATGCTCCAATGGACGAGAAGAAGCTCGAGTCGTTGACGCCACAGCAAATGGTGCGGGAACTCGATAACTACATCGTGGGCCAGCCCAAAGCCAAGCGCGCTCTAGCGATTGCGCTGCGGAATCGGTATCGCCGGCAGCTCGTACCCAAGGAGCTTCAGGAAGAGATTACTCCAAAGAACATCCTCATGATCGGACCGACCGGGGTGGGGAAGACGGAATTGGCACGGCGCATGGCAAAACTGGCCGATGCTCCGTTCCTCAAGGTGGAAGCCACCAAGTTCACCGAGGTCGGGTACGTCGGCCGGGACGTAGATTCGATCATTCGCGACCTGGTGGAGACCAGTGTCGGCATGGTCCACGATGCCAAGCAGGCAGAAGTGCGGAGCCAGGCAGAAGGTCTGGCCACCGAGAAGCTCATCGGCTACCTGGTAGGGTCCCTCGACGGGCCAGCGGAAGGCACGCCCGAGGAAGCAGCACCCCCGGCGGACGAGGCCCGCGCTGACGAGAAACCCGCGGTCGTAGAGCGAAAGAAGCGCGGCGGTGATGTGGCCCGCCAGCGCCGTCGCCGCAAGACGGTGGCCAAGATGCTTGCCGACCAAAAGCTCGAGGAGCACATCATCGAGATAGAGCTCGAGCCGGAAGAGGGTGGCTGGCCCGCCATGGAGTTCGCCGCGGGCTTTACGAGCGACGACATCAGCGATGCCTTCCAAGACTTTCTCGCGCACGTGCAGAATCAGCGCAAGCGTTCGCGCCAGGTGCCGGTCAAGGAGGCGCGCCGGCTGCTGATCCAAGAGGAATCGAACAAGCTCATCGATTGGGACTCAGTCGTCGATGAAGCCGTTGAGAAGGTGGAGCAGGGTGCTATCGTCTTCATAGACGAGCTCGACAAGATTGCCGGCCGCAGTTCCGACACGGGGCCAGACGTGTCTGGCGAGGGCGTGCAACGCGACCTCCTGCCGATTGTCGAAGGCTCGCAGGTGTCCACACGCTACGGCTCCGTCAAGACCGACCACATTCTCTTCGTCGCGGCAGGAGCATTCAGCCGGTCCAAGCCTTCCGACCTCATCCCTGAGCTGCAGGGGCGCTTCCCCATTCGCGTAGAGCTCGATCGCTTGACTTTCAACGACTTCGTCGCCATTCTTTCCACCCCGAACAACGCCCTGACGAAGCAGTATCAGGCACTGCTTAAGATGGAGAGCGTCGACCTGCAGTTTAGCGAGGACGGATTGTCGGAGATGGCCCGCTATGCCTGCGAAATGAATGAGCTGCACGAGAATATCGGCGCTCGCAGACTGCACACCATCGTCGAGAAGGTGCTCGAGGACCTCAACTACAGCGCGAGTGAGTACGCCGGCCAGCAAGTCACGGTCGATGCGGGCTACGTTAGGTCGCACCTGGCCGACGTGGTGGGTAATCCAGACCTCAGCCGGTTCGTGTTGTAGACACCCTGGCGCCTTTGCTACAATCTGTAACTGGCTCAAAACACACACGAGGGCCGACCGCGCGATGGTTCCCTCTCAAGGGTTGCGCGCGGGTGGACGCTCTCGGAGGCAATAAACCAACGGAAGGGGCATTCAGGCATGGCAGTCGCAAGCATGCGTCAGCTTCTAGAGTCCGGCGTGCATTTCGGGCACCAGACCCGGCGCTGGAATCCGAAGATGCGCGAGTACATCTTCACCGAGCGGAACGGCGTCCACATCATCGATCTGCAGCAGACCGTACACCTGCTGCAAACGGCCTACAACTACGCCAGAGAGCTGGCCGAACAGGGTCACACGATTCTCTTCGTGGGCACCAAGAAGCAGGCGCAAGAGGCCGTGGCTGAAGAGGCCGAACGATGCGGCATGTTCTTCGTCAATCAGCGCTGGCTGGGCGGAATGCTTACAAACTTCACCACCATTCAGCAGCGGCTGCGCCGCCTGGTCGATCTCGAAAACCAGGTGAAGACAGGCGAGCTGTCACGCCGCACCAAGCGCGAAGGGCTCAAGATTCAAGACGAAATCGAGAAGCTCAACCGCATTCTGGGTGGGGTAAAGGGCATGCACCGGCTGCCGGATGCGCTCTTCATCATTGACACGAAGAAGGAGCGCTTGGCGATTCAGGAGGCTACCCGGCTCGAGATACCGGTGATTGCCTTGCTTGACACGAACTGCGATCCAGACGAAGTGCAGTATCCGATCCCGGCTAACGACGATGCGATCCGGGCGGTCCGCCTGCTCACCAGCAAGATTGCCGACGCCATCATCGAGGGTCGCCAGGCCCGCGAATCGGCCGCCGCCGATTTCGAGGTGCAGGTCCCAGCGAACGGCTCATTCCGTTTCGAGCCGGCGCCGAGAGAACGTGTGTTGCCTTCCGAGTCAGTTACTCCGATGGCGGCACCGGTGGAGGACGAGAAGACGGTCGTGGCTGAGCTCATCGATGAGAGCGAGCTGGACCTAGCACCGCCGGCAATCGAAGAACCAGCCGTGCCCGAGGCAGAATAGCCGAACGGCGTCGATAACACCAACAGCGCAAAGCAACGGCCGGACCTACGCGCGACCGCAAACATTGGCGAGTCCTGCGACGAGCGTCGCGGACTGAGTAGTGAAGTTAACAGACGAGTAAGGGAGCACACGCGATGGAGATCAATGCGCAGATGGTAAAGGAGCTGCGCGATCGCACGGGCGCCGGCATCATGGATTGCCGTAAGGCCCTCACCGAGGCCGAAGGCAGTATGGCGAAGGCCGAGGCCCTTCTCAAAGAAAAAGGCATGCGTGGGCCCAAAGATCCTACGCGAGTGACGAAGCAAGGCGTCATCGAGTGCTACAAGCATGCCGGCTTTCAGGATAGCGGCAGCCAGCTTGGCGCCTTGGTCGAGCTAAACTGTGAGACCGATTTCGTGGGGCGTACGCCAGAGTTCCGCGAGCTCGCCTATGAGATTGCCCTGCATGTCGCGGCGTCGGACCCCAAGTACATCGACCGCGAATCCATCTCAGCGGAAGCTATCGAAACCCAGAGGGCGACCTTTGCCGAGCAGCTTCGGCTTGCAGGCACTGGCGACGACGAGCTTCCTGCCAAACTGGATGCGCGCATGGACGAGTGGATCAAGGAAGTGGTGCTGCTGGAGCAGCCCTATGTACGTGACCCCAAGCAGACCATCCGCCAACTCATACTGGCTGTCTGCGCTACGACACACGAGAATATCCGCGTCGGCCGCTTCGCCCGCTTCAAGGTTGGAGAGTAGGGTACGCCATGTATCGTCGTGTGCTGCTCAAGCTCAGCGGTGAGGCGCTGGTCGGGGACGCGGGTTACGGCATCGATCCAGCGGTTGTGCAGCGCATCGCAAAGCAGATAGCCGACGTTCGAGCACTCGGCGTGGAGCTGGCCGTCGTGGTTGGCGGGGGGAACATCTTCCGCGGCCTGGCGGCCAGCACGCTGGGCATGGATCGTGCCACCGCGGACTACATGGGCATGCTGGCAACAGTGCTCAACGCGCTCGCCCTGAAAGACGCGCTCGACCACATGAGCGTTGATTCGCGAGTGCAGACCGCCATTGCGATGAACGCGGTGGCCGAGCCGTTTATCAGGGGTCGGGCCGTCAGGCACCTCGAGAAGGGCCGCGTCGTCATACTAGCCGCTGGCACCGGAAATCCATACTTCACAACGGATACAGCAGCCAGCCTCCGGGCAATTGAGCTGGATTGCGAGGTGCTGCTCAAGGCCACAAAGGTTGACGGCATCTACACAGCCGACCCGCGGATTGATCATGCTGCGACACGCTATGATAGGCTCGACTACAGTACTGCACTCGAGCGCGAGCTGCAGGTCATGGATAGCACGGCGTTCGCGCTGTGCAAGGACAACGATTTGCCGATAATCGTATTCAGTCTGGATGGGCAAGATAACATCGAACGTGCGGTGCGCGGGTTGGAGATTGGCACGTTCGTGTCGGCCGGAACGCGACGGACTCAGGGGTGAGCCGCGCGCCTTCTCGCTACCGCGGAGTGTGTTCCTGGGAAGCTCAAGGCCGAGTACCGTGGGTCTCAAGCCGCTCGATGATTAGGTAAGGAGCATTACCATGATCGATGAACTCATTCAGGAAGGCGAACGTCGCATGCAGAAGGCGGTCGAGGTACTGCACGAAGATTTGCTCACCGTGCGTACTGGGCGCGCCTCAACGTCCTTACTCGACGGAGTGCAGGTCGAATACTACGGTTCCCCGACGCCGCTGAACCAACTTGCCTCGGTGACCGTGTCAGACGCACGCACGCTGTTGATTACCGCTTACGATCGCGCAGCCTTGGGTAACATCGATAAGGCTATCCGCAAGGCCGATCTTGGCCTGAACCCTTCCAGCGATGGCACCATAATGCGCGTGATTGTGCCGTCGTTGACAGAAGAGCGGCGTCGCGAGATGGTAAAGGTGGTCCATAAGAAGCTCGAAGAGCACAAGGTGGCCGTGCGCAACGTCCGGCGGGAAGTGCACGACAAACTGAAGGCGATGGAGAAGGACAAGACGGCTGCGGCCGACGACATCCGGCGAGCGACCGAGCGCCTGCAGAAGATTACAGACCATGCGATCGCGGAGATGGACCACGTTGGGTTGGCCAAGGAAAACGACGTAATGGCGGTGTAGGTGGATTCCGCAGTTGTCGTGCCGCAACACGTGGCCATTATCATGGACGGTAATGGCCGGTGGGCTCAGTCGCGGCATTTGCCGCGGCTCGAGGGCCACAATGCCGGCGCGGACAACATTCACCGAATTGTTCCCGGCGCCATCGAGCTGGGCATCAAGGTGCTCACGCTCTACGCTTTCTCCACGGAGAATTGGGGGCGCCCGGAGGCTGAAGTCAACGGCTTGATGCGCCTATTCGCGCTCATCAGTCGCCGCGAGACCGAGACTCTTCATCGCCAAGGTGTCCGTGTGCTGCATATCGGCTCGTTTGAAGGAGTTAACGCCGGTCTGGTGAAGGCTATCGAAGACGCCATATCCCTGACCTGCCAAAACAATCGCTTGGACCTCAACATCGCCTTTAACTACGGCGGGCGGGCAGAGATTGTGCAGGCGGTGCGAGCGCTCATGCGCGCGGGGGGCACGCCCGACGACATCACCGAAGATGCAATATCCAGCCACCTCTACACTGCCGGCCTTCCTGATCCAGACTTGATCATCCGCACCGCCGGCGAGATGCGGCTGTCCAATTTCCTTCTCTGGCAAGCCGCCTACAGCGAGTACTATTCGAGTCCCAAGTTCTGGCCCGATTTCGGGCCCGAAGATTTGTCGGAGGCCGTGGAGTCGTATTCGCGCCGTAAGCGCAAATATGGCCGGCTCTGACGCCCGCCCATGGGTATGCGCAATCACTGTCTGGAAGCGCCGGTAACTCGCGTGCCCTACGCCAACCCAGTGTCACAGTGGGATCGTCACCACGCGCCAGACCGCCGGGAGCGCGAGCGTCCCACCCGTCCCCGCTCGCGCTGGATACCTACATTACCGCATGCACCGGAGCTACGGCGGGATCTCCAAGGGTCGCGCGCTCCTGGGACGGCGAGCATCGTGCTCGCCCCTGGGCCTGCCAAGTGCAGACTCCATCGCCACGACGCGGCACGCGGGCTGCTCCGCGGCATCACTGTTGGCGCGGCAGGCGGGTTCCTCTATGGCTAACGTAGGCACCTCATGACTAAACGCGTGCTTAGCGCCCTGGTGCTTACGCCCATCGCCGTCTTGCTGGTGTGGCTGGGTGGCGCGGCATACTTCGCCGGCGTCACCATAATGTGCCTGGGCGCGCTCTGGGAGCTCACCGGCATGTTTAGCCGAATGATCCAGGAACGTTGGTTGGAAGCCAGCCCAATCCTACGACCGCACACATTGAGCGCATCCGCACCCGACGACGCCACCGGCGCCGACAGCGCACGACAGGTGGTCGAGAAGACCGCGCCTCAGGAAGGCGCACCGTCTCGGCTGCGTGTTCCCGCCCTCGACGCCAATTCTGCTTGGCGCTACTTCACGCTCGCTGCCGGCGCACTGCTGCTCTTTGGTATCTGGCTAGGGCAATACCGGTCCGGCAGCCCGCAGGCCGTAGGCGCAGGCGTGCTCCTCGTCAGCCTCGTAGGACTCCTGCTGGGAGGGCCGCCGGCCAGGCGCATCCTGCAATGGGCGATGGGCGCCGCCGCCGGCGCCTACGTTGTGGGCTTGGGCCTGCACTTCATCGTGCTCCGCGGCACGGATCAGGGCCTGGGCTGGACCCTTTTGGCTTGCGCAGTCACCTGGTGCACGGACATCGGTGCGTTCTTCGCCGGAGGACGGTTCGGCAGACGGCCATTCTTCAAGGCCATCAGCCCGCACAAGACGCTAGAGGGGGCCTATGGAGGGCTGGCAGCGGGGATCGTTGCCGCCGTGGCCGTGGTGGAGATTGGTAGCCTGCACGTGCCCCTGATCGCGGCGGCGTTCGTCGGACTGTGCGTAAGCGCCGCGGCCCAGGCCGGTGACCTGGTCGAGTCACTGGTGAAAAGGGAGGCGCGTGTGAAGGATTCAGGTACCCTGATACCTGGACATGGTGGCGTCCTCGACCGCATCGACAGCCTGCTGTTCGCGGTGACCGTGACCTACTACCTGAGGTTACTATTCTCTTGAAGCGCATCGTCATCCTCGGCAGCACGGGTTCCATCGGCGTGCAAACGCTCGATGTGGTGCGCCGCTACCCCGATCGGCTCGCGGTCGTGGGCCTCGCGGCACGGCGCCAGCAGACGCTGGCGGAGCAGTCACACGAGTTCACGGTGCCATACGTGAGCATCGGCTGCACCGACGTCTCGGCCGAGTTTCCCAAAAGCACAACGGTGCTCACCGACCCGTCGTCACTGGAAACGTTGGCAACGTTGCCCGAAGCCGACATTGTTGTGGTCGCCACCGTGGGTCGCGCAGGATTGTTCGCTACGATCGCCGCCCTCAAAGCCGGCAAGCGGGTCGGCCTGGCTAACAAAGAAGTGCTGGTCATGGCAGGCGGCATCGTGAGCGAACTGGCGTGCCGGTACGGCGGGATGCTCGTGCCGATCGACAGCGAGCACAGCGCCCTGTGGCAATGCCTCGTGGGCGAGGACATCCGCAACGTCCACGAGCTGATCCTCACCGCATCAGGAGGTGCGCTACGTCACCGCACGCGAGAGGAGCTTTCGGCGGTCACCCCCGCGGAAGCCTTGCGGCACCCAAACTGGCAGATGGGCCCGAAGGTGACCATCGATTCCGCCACCCTCATGAACAAGGGCCTCGAGGTGATTGAAGCGCATTGGCTGTTTGACTGCCCATACGACCGCATCAGAATCGCCATCCACCCGACGAGCGTCGTGCATTCCCTGGTGCAATTCAGCGACGGGTCCGTGAAGGCGCAGATTGGGAAGACAGACATGCGCCTGCCCATTCAGTATGCATTGAGCCATCCCGAGCGCTGGGAGCGGCCGGAAATGCAGATTGACATAACTAAGGTGGGCACGCTGGAGTTCAGCGAGCCAGACATGTCGCGATACCCGTGTCTGCGTCTTGCACTCGAGTCGGCCAGACGCGGCGGCACGTATCCCGCCGCGCTATGCGGAGCCGATGAAGTGGCAGTCGATTTGTTCATCGGCGGCTCCATACCGCTGACCGGCATTGCCGAGCTGGTGGAAGGTGTGTTGCACGAGCACAAGGCCGTGGATATGCCCGACCTGGAGACGTTGGTGGCTGCCGACGACCGGGCCCGCGCGCGGTGCAGAGATCTGGCGCGTGCGCGCGGCTGGATTTAGCTGGTAATCCATGACTATAGTCGTCGGCATCCTGGCTTTCATCTTGCTCATCTTCACCGTCGTGGGAGTGCACGAGCTCGGCCACTTCTCGGCAGCGCGACTGTTTGGCATCCGCGTCGAGGAGTTTGGCTTTGGCTTCCCGCCGCGGATTTGGGGCCGTAGACGCGGCCAAACGCTCTATAGCATCAACGCAATCCCGCTGGGCGGCTTCGTGCGCATGTCGGGTGAGAACGGCGAGATCGAAGGGCCGTGGAGCTTCGGAGCCAAACCCGCCTGGCAACGCGCGATCGTGCTGTGTGCAGGCGCTTTCATGAACATCGTGTTGGCCTTAGTGCTGTTCTTCATCGTGTTTACGATTGCGCCGGTGCCGCAGCCGCAGCCCCAGGTGCTGCAAGTCATGCCGCACTCGCCCGCCACGGCGGTATTACGCGTGGGCGACGTCATCACGGCCGTAAATGGATATGACATAACGTGGGACATGCTCAATGTGAACTCTGACACCGGCGATTGGCTCGGCTGCTACGCTGGCCAGCCGACCGTTCTCACGATCGAGCGCGACGGGCAAACAATTCGCAGGACCGTAGTGCCGCGCCTGCATCCGCCGTCCGGGCAGGGGCGGGTCGGCTTCCGCTGGACCGCAACCTGGTCGCGCTACGATGGCCTTGGCGCGCTGAGCCAAACATCGTCGCAGCCGGGGGATTTCTTCGGCGGCATCGGTAATCTCATCTCGCCACCAGCCCAGCCAATTTGCGTGCCGCAGACCTCAGTAGGCGTCACCGGCCCGGTTGGCATTGCACAGGTGACCAGCGACACCGCCAATGCCGTGCCACAGCTGGGGGCAGGCCCGGTCCTGTATCTGGCCGCAGTCATTAGCATGAATCTCGGCTTTGTGAACCTGATTCCGTTCCCGGCGCTAGACGGGGGTCGTCTGTTGTTCGTGCTCATTGGCGTCGCACGGCGCCGGCGCATCGATCCACGCCGCGAGGGGCTGATCCATCTAATTGGTATGGCTGTCCTACTGAGCTTCATCTTCGTGGTGACCGGCCACGACATTGCCAACTGGCTCAATGGCAAGTGAGCCCCACAGCGGCGCGTTTACATAACAGACCTTATCGGAAGTTGAACCGGTCTGCTTAGGTGGTCCCGCACGCCCCCGCATACGCTGCGGTGACCACGTTGATCGCGTGGAGGATGAAGTCCTCTGGGCGATTCTCAATGCTGCCACTTCTGAGTGCCATATACTGCCTGGGCATGTACTGGCTAAGCAGCGTCGGCGGGATAGTGCTCGCCGACAGATTGGCGAGCAGCCGTTCCAGTGCGCGCTGCACTGAGGCCTCGGGCCAGTAGTAACGTATGCGGTCGGAGTAGCTGTATTTGCGGGCATACCGCACCGCGTGATCGCTTCCATGGTAGTAGCGCTGCCAGTTGGCGGGCGACGCCAGCATTGCCGCCTCTACCGTGTCTTGCAAGCGCGAGAGCTCAACGCCGGGCCGGCCTCGAAGCCACTCTACTTCCATCGCCTCGAGGGCGAACACGGCTTCGCGGAATGCGAAGGTCAAAGCCGGGCCGACCTTCAGGATGGCGAAATGATCGCGGACCAACTCCCGTAGCGCGCGCTCCGGCTGGTAGTCGGTGGAGTGCGCCTCATAGACCAACCCGTCGTGCCCCTCGATCATCCGAGACAGCTCCGCGGCTCTCTCTGGCTTATACTCACAGATCGTCTCATCGCCAAACTCCACACCTGGCTGGACTACCGTGGCGACCACCCTGTCCCAAGCAGCATCCAGCCCGCGTCGAAGAAAGGCGCTCTTGGTTATGTCCAGTGTGTTCCTGGCGGCGTCTGGAGTGGTCACCGCGACCGGCTGCTCCTCCCCTTGGGCGCCGCCCGGCGGAGGCACCTCGGTGCCGATGACGTAGACGGGAGCCGGGCCTTCGGTTCCATGGGATATATGCGCAGCTTCCGCGGCAGCACAGAGCTCCGCGGCACGCTCGGCTACCAGGCCCTCGGGCAAAGGGTCGTTGCGGCCACCTGGGTCGCCCTTGCAGCGCATGCTGGCGTCCAGGTGGATCTTCTCAAATCCCGCGCAGACGTAGTCCTGCACCAGGCGACACGCTCTTGCCATGGCAACTGAGGCATCCTGGTCGCGCCAGGTGTTCGGCCCCAGGTGGTCGCCGCCCAGAATGATCCGATCGAATGCGAGCCCTGCCCTGGCCGCCACGACGCGGATGTAAGCGATGAATTGCTCCGGGGTCATGCCCGTGTAGCCGCCATCCTGGTTCACCTGGTTAGAGGTAGCTTCAATGAGCACGGGCTGAATACCGGCCGCGGCGTGCCGCATGCACGCTTCTAATACGATCGGGTGTGCTGAGCAAATCGAGAAGATACCAATGGCGCTCCGGCCTTTGTGCTGGCGGATGATCTCGCTCAACCGGCTGCCACGCAGGCGCGGTGCAGGCTCCACGGCTCAGGTCCTTTCGCTGTCAGCTTGCCGGCAGCAGGCCGGGCAGCTGCCGCTCGACGATGATTCGCCGGGCGTTCTCGGCGTACACCTTTCGCAGCACGTCGTCCGCAAGATTGATGCCGTAGACACGCCATCGCCCTTGAGCACCATTGGGATCCGTCGAGTAGTTGAAGTACTCGTCGGCGGTTTCCAGGAAGCGGAAATACGGCGCGTACTGCGCGGCTGAAGGCGGCACACCGTCTAGCGCAAACATAATCCGGTTGGAATAGTGCTCGAAGAACCATTTGGCTGTGTAGGGCTGCCGGCCAATCTCAGCCAGGCGTGCAGCCATATCTACTGCGAAGTTCGGGTAGGTGTCGAGCATGCGTGCCACCCACCGCAGGTTTTCAGCGTAGCAGCCAACATGAGCGCCAATGAACGTTGTCGCCGGATGCCGGGCAATAAGCCGCTCGAATTGCCCAATCAGCGTATCGAATGAAGGGAACGGCGGCGAGGGGAACTGCCAGTCCGGGTGAGCATGAAGTTCTTCCCAGCGCTCGTTGGTCGCATCGAGTGGCAGGAAGAACGCGACCGGATCGGCAATGTGGATTACCACGGGCAGCTTGAGCTCCCCAGCTACCGCCCACAAATCGTGCAGGCGGGCGTCGTCTATCGGAAGCAGCGAGCCGCTTCTGTCGCGATACTGCAGGCCGAGCGTTTTCCACACTTTGAGGCCGCGCGCACCCTGTGCGGCGCTCAACTCGAGCTGCCTGGCCAGGCGCATGCCAAAGTCGGGAAGCTCCAGAAGGCTCCAATCGCAGTGCGCGAACGTGTAAAACCGATCCGGGTAGGCGCAGTCATACCGCTTGAGGTTCGCATCGAGCTCGTCGCCCCACATGCCATCTAGATTGACGATCGCCTGCAGGTTACACGCGTCCATGGCACCGATCAGTGCCTGCACGTCGCGCACCACCCACTGGTGATCGGCACTCAGCCAGCGCCCAAGGTGGCTATGGGCGTCAACCGCTCGGACCCTCGCGCTGGTGACGTCGTGTGCCTCCGTCACTAGCGTGGGTTGGGGAACAAACTCTGAAAGCCGTAAGTCAGCACTCATTCCACACCTCCCAAGATTGGTTCCGTGGCTAGCAACGCGCCAATGGCCGCTGCGGAGAGGGCGCCTGAGCCCCCCAGATGCGCGGCGGTTAGGGCACCACAGGCATTTCCGCGGCGCACGCACGATCCCAGGCCATCGCCTGCTAGCCATCCGTTTAGGAACCCTGCATCGAACGCGTCGCCGGCGCCCGTCGTATCCACTGTACGGACCTGATACGCCGGCTCAAATACCCGCTCCGTGCTTCGCGCCGCCCATGCCCCCCGTGCACCGCATTTGACTGACACTGCCGGAACTCGCCTTGCCAGCGATTCGAGTGCGGCCCTGGATTCGGTCTGACCGCTAATGGCTAGTGCCTCGACCTCGTTAGGCAGAAAAACGTCGACGCCATCCAGCACGCCGTCGATTCCCCATGTCTCGGCTGGATCGTGACCGGTGTCGAGCGACGTGGAGAGACCCAAAGCGTGCGCCGCCGCAAACAGCCGCGGTACAGCCGGCCGCAACGCGCTCTGTAGAAACAACGACGAGACATGGAGGTGTCGCGCCCGGGCCAGGATGTCCAGCCGAAGCAGGTCGAATGTGAAGTGCTCCATCGCGCCAGGATGGGTAAGGATTGCGCGGTCACTGCACGTGGAAAGGAGCACGCTGGCACCGGTCCGCTGGCTGGGATCCACGACCACGCCTTCACTATCAATTCCATGTTTCCGGCAGTGCAGCAGCATAAAGCGGCCAAATTCGTCGTCACCTACGAGGCCGCAGATACCGACCCTCATGCCCATATCGGCGAGATTCGTGGCCACCAGTACACCGCTGGATCCGGCGGTGAGCAGCACATCATCCACGGCTCGTTCGGCGCCGAATTCAGGGGGACCGCCAAGCCCGGAGACAACAATATCGACGTTAATCTCACACACTACGATGACGTCTAGGTCACGGATCAACACCCGGCTCCAGATCTTCAACGCTGGCGTGCACCCGGAGGGACTCGCAGGATACCGCCAGGCAGTCAGCGGCGCAACACCCCAGCACGCCTCGATGGGTACACCACCTGGGACATCGGCGCGAATGATGGCGCGTCTACTCTAGCAAGTTGTCCGCGCAATGTCAAGCACATCGCAAGGGGTAATGTGCTCGACATTGCATGATACTGCTTGACGTGGTGCGTTTGTGCGTGATAGATTACGGGAGTGAACGATCAAGACAGTCCACTGCTGGGGCCGCTTCGGCGAGACCTGATCCTGAAGACATTGTCCCGGCAAGGCGTGGTAAAGGTCACGCAGCTTAGCCAGGTGCTGGGTTGTTCGGACGCCACGTTGCGGCGGGATCTCCACGAGATGGAGGAGCTTGGGCTGCTTCGCCGGACCCACGGCGGCGCGCTGCCATCTTCAGCAGACACAGCCTCACGAGAACAGCGACCGCGAGACAAGGCTGTACTGTGCGTAGCGGAGAAAAGGGCTATCGGGCAACTGGCCGCGACGTTGGTCTCGCCAGGCGATGCGATTGCGCTCAATGGCGGGACCACGACGCTAGAGGTGGCGCGAGCCGCGCGGATCGCCGGATCGATGCGCGTAGTGACGAATTCGCTCGGCGTGGCCTACGAGCTGGTCGACCAGCCGAATGTCGAAGTTACCGTGCTGGGCGGCAAGCTCCGCTCGTCTTTGGAGATGTCCGGTATCCAGACCGAGCAGTTGCTCGAAGGCGTGTTTGTCAACACCGCGTTCATCGGCGTGGATGGGCTGACAGCAAAGCACGGGCTGACTACCTGCGACCAGCCTGAGGCGATGACCAACCACGCCATCCTCGCGCACGCGGAACGGGTCGTGGTCGTGGCGGATCACACCAAGATCGGCCGTCTCACCATGGCACTTATCGCGCCGATAACGGCGGCGCACATCTTGATTACGGACACAATGGCGCCCGAAGGTGAATTAAGCGCAATCAGAAACGCTGGAGTCGATGTCCTACTAGCCGAATGACTAGCCAGGCGCCGGCAGTTGTATGCCAGATGGTAATGTGGCAAGACGCGAGGGGAAAGCCATGACAGAGATGGAAGACGACATTCGGAGCACGCCGCAGATTATCCTGCAGTCGCTGGCCCGGGTGCGCGAGCGCGGCGCCTGCGTTGCCGAGCTGTTCGCTGGGCGGCCGGTGCAATTCCTGGGATGCGGCTCGTCCTACTGCGTGGCGCTGGTAGCCGCCGCGATATACGAGCAGGAGTGTGGCATACCGGCGCAAGCCGTCTTTGCCTCCGACTACCAGCCGAGAGCAGGCTGGACGTTAATTGCCATTACTCGCACTGGGCAGACCACCGAGGTAATCGACGCCATGCGCGTAGCTCGAGACGCCGGCGTTGCAGTTGGGCTGTTGGTTGGCCAACGGGGGTCTTCGGCAGAGGCACTGGCAGACAGCACTGTACACCTGGACTTCGCTCCTGAAAGAGGCGTAGTGCAGACGCGTTTCATTACCGCGGCGATCGTAGCCCTGCAGCAGCTGATAGCCTTGCCCTCCGGCACATTAGTGCACGGTGGGCTCGCTGCCGCAGTTGAGTGTGGCTTGGACGAGCCGCTGGGACTGCCAACGCGACCCAGCCATGTGGTGTTCCTTGGGCGACGCGAGCGCTATGGAATGGCCCAACTTGCGGCATTGAACCTGCAAGAAACGGCACTAGTGGCCGCGGTTGCACACCAAACTCTTGATTATCGGCACGGCCCGCTGGCACTTGCGGATGCAAATACTCTAGTGTGGAGCTTCGACAATCCGGGCGATGCCGCGAGTGCCGCGGTCCTGGAGGATGTGCGCAAGACCGGCGCTACCGTGCACTGCGCTAACGATCAACCGCTGGTTAGCCTGGTCCAGGCACAGATGACTGCGCTGAGGCGCGCACTAGCGGCAGGTCTTGACCCTCTTGCACCACGTCACCTTACGCGTGCAGTGGTGCTTTCTGCCGCAATCAACTGATTGGTTTCCGGCCGGCGTTAAGCATTTCTAACAGTCGTCTTGGCAGAAGCAGAGCAACCATTTCGGCCCGGGCTTGATGCAGCGCGCCTAGTCAGCATCTACAGGGTGGAACTTGGTCAACGGTCGGCGACAACATTCGCCGCCACATTGTCGGCCGCGCTGATACAGCTTTGCCACAGCGCTAGACGGGCGCGCTGCGACTGGCGCGCTGCCTCGCCCATGGACATGGCCAATTCGCGGTTGCCAATGTATGCAGCTTCTGTAAACGCAATGCCGGCCGCGAGTACAGCGTTCTGCATGGCAAAGCCGGCTTTTGCGCTTGCGGTCAGGCAGCCCATGCCCGCAGTGAGTAATCGACTGTACGCGTCCGCCGACTCCGAGAGGTAGTCACGCGCAATGGTTGCCACAGCTTGCGAATCCTGCACTGTGCGGCCGAAGCTTTCGGCCACGGCTGACACTGCCCCGGCTGCCACTTCCGCGGCCTCAATCAACACATCCTGCGCCATGCTAGCCATTGTGAACTCTCCATTGCTCGGCCGGCGAGCCAGCTACTTGAAAACAACATCTAAATGCATTATACATGTAGATGCATCTGTGTCAATCGGAGGGAACGATAATGGAAACGGAACGTGGGCGGTTTGGATATTCCGACCTACCAGGCTGGGTTGCACTGGCAGCTGGCGGGCCACTGTGGTTTGCTGACTTGCTTCCGCTCAACCCGGCAGTACTGCGCACGTATGCGCAGTACGGCAGCATTAGTACACGGCTACTCGACAATCCAGCGGGGACAGCCCTCGCCTGGATGGAATGGGGCCTGAAGCAAGCCGATGAGCTCCTCACTGCGTGCCTACATGCGTGGGACATAGAGTCGCCCAAGAGCCATCGATTGGGCGCCGCAGATAGTCTGCGGACCGTACCAGACATCCCAGAACACGCAACCTCGCCGGAGGTGGCAGACTCATCTGCGGCGTATGCCTACACAAATGCAAAGGGTCATACATACTATTTGCACGAGCGTGTCGTGCCGCTGCGAGGAGGCGGCCGCCAGCAGCCCATCTACTACTTCGCGCTCCAACCGGGCGTCGGGGCTCTTGGGAGCATTCCGCTTGGGATGAAGGTAGTTGAGGCGGCGGGTTCGGGAATGCCGCTGCTCAAAAAGATGTAGCCGCTCTACGCTAATGTCCGGTTCTCAGGCTGTCGCACTTGTGTTAGGCTGTCCTGTGACGCTCACGTTTCCCGCGACAGCTCCAAGGGATGGATTATTGGCCGTACCAGGCACAATAGCGATTCGGCTCAGCCACGATTGCATGCGCCTGGAGTTTTGGCTTACACACGCATTTCGCTCGATACCGCCGACTGAGTTGCTCAGCGCGATTGTAGACGCGTGCGCGCCGATTGGCATTACAGCCTCGCCGACTCTGGCCGACTTAGAGGCAATTCTATCTAGTCAGGAAGACGGATGGGTTACCTTGTTGCGCGCGGCCGAACCGAGCGCGCCAAGTAACGGCCGGGTAGAACTGCTCTGCCCGATTCCAGTGGCCGCGCAGGCGCGTTCCGCCCGGGCACAGCGACTTGCCGTTGCTCGAGGCACACTACTGGCTCGGCTTATTCCCGGTACTCCCGGCAAGCCGGGGCAGGACCTTCACGGTCGCCAAGTCCCAGCTCGTCCGCCAAAGGACGCGCGCCTGCCGAAAGGTGCAAACACTCTTGTCACGGACGACGGCAAGGTGCTGCTTGCAGCGTGTAGCGGCGAAACTATCCTGCGGAACATGCTCATCGAAGTAGTGCCAATGCTCGTGGTTGAAGGCGACGTAACCAATCGTGACCGTCTCATTGACGTGGACGCCTCAGTCTTCATCAAGGGCTCAGTTCTGGATGGCACGCATGTCAAGTCCGCCGCCGACGTGTACATCCAAGGCAACGTGGTGGAAGCCAAGGTGACCAGCGGCGGCAGTATCTGCATCAAGGGCATGGCATACGGATCTGCGCACCGGTCATGTATATTGCAGGCTGGCGCTGACGTAGCTGTCGACGAGGTGCGCGTCGCCCGCATTGCCGCGGGAGCAGACGTTCGGCTGCAGTCCAAAGCCTGCCAATGTCGCTTGCATGTCAAAGGTAACCTCTACCTGGGCGGGACGATCCACGGGTGCCTAGACGATTGCGAGCTGGACGTTGGGGGAGGCATTTTGCCGCTGCTCGGGGACGGAGTTCAATCCGTTGAGGCTTTCGAGCGGCAAGAGGAGCGACAGCAGTGCCGTCTTACGGCCTTGGTGACCTTCCGCCTTGTTGCGCCGGTCGAGTTTGTTCCTGCCACCATCCTCGACATCAGCGTGGACGGCGCAAAGTGCGCGTTTGGAAATCCGGAGATAGCCGCGATCCCGGGCACTCGGATTGAGCTAAAGTTCGCGCTGCCTGCCGGTATAGGGCAAGTAATTCTCGTTGCCCGCATCGTTAGCAGGGCTGAGCTCGGCGTAATCGAAGTGATGTTCGAGCAGATCATGCAGTCTGATCGGGATCGCCTTCGCCGGTACTGCAAGGCGCTCCAGCGGCAGCGGCCCCAAGCGCGGAGCCAGTCGGCCGAACAGCCCGGCGCAGATCCTTTTGCAGACGAGTATCGTTAGCCCGCCGCGACCCACGTTTGCCACTGGACCTCGGCGCTTGCCACGCCCGTGCTTTCAAAAGTTGATGCTGCGTCTCGCCTCCCTGATGCTGCCAGGCTGTGCAGAGTTATGTCAAGAAAAAACACGCTATAGATGAACGCTATTTGCGGAAGCAGGTTCTGCGTCGAGAGGTCGCAGATCAAGCCCGCAGTCACGCCGCCCCGCCTGGTGCGGATACTCGCGTGCATTTGGCGCCCAAGCGGACCCTGCAATGAGGCGGACGGCCCCTTCAGCGAGTGACGGATGGTTCTTGCCGGTGGACACGTCGGCACGGTAAGCTTCGCAAGGACCTTATTGTCTGGAACCTGCAGCGAGGTTCAGTTCGTCAGAAAGACCGAGGAGGCAAGTTAGTTTATGGATAGCTGGGGACCATGGTTTGCCTTGGGATGCGCCGTTGCTGGGATCGCCGCGGCGGTGCTCCTAATCATGTGGGTTCTGTCGCAGGACCAGGGCAATCAACGGATGAAGGACATCTCAAAGGCAGTGCAGGAAGGCGCGGCAGCATACCTTAACCGCCAGTACCGCACCGTGGCAATGGTTGCCGTTGTGGTCGCCATTCTACTCGTGTTTAGCCGTGAGAACGCCACCTTCAACGGCATAAGCGTCTCCGAAGGCCTGAAGTACATGAGCTGCTTCTTGGTCGGGGCACTCTGTTCCGCGGCAGCGGGCTACATCGGCATGAATGTGTCGGTACGCAGCAACCTCCGCACCGCGCAGGCCGCCACTAAGGGTCTGAACTCTGCCCTGACGCTGGCCTTCCGCGGTGGTGCCGTGACCGGGCTCATGGTGGTCGGTCTCGGCCTCGCCGGCGTGTCAGTCATGTACGAAATCTACAACGACCCAAAGGTGTTGGTTGCACTTGGATTCGGCGGCAGCCTCATCAGCGTATTTGCGCGTCTTGGGGGCGGCATCTACACCAAAGCCGCTGATGTTGGCGCTGACCTGGTGGGTAAGGTCGAAGCCGGCATCCCCGAAGACGATCCGCGCAACCCAGCTGTCATCGCCGATAACGTGGGCGACAACGTCGGTGACTGCGCCGGCATGGCGGCCGATCTCTTCGAGACCTATGCAATCACGTTGCTTGCACCCATGCTGCTTGCGTCGCTGCTGTTTGCCAATGCCGCCTCCACGGCACTCGGCTCAACGGCACTGAAGCAGCTGATAACGCTTCCGCTCGTGCTTGGCGGCGTTTCAATTCTGGCTTCCATCGTGGGCATCTTCGCCGTTCGCGTGAGCGAAGGTAGCAAGGCCATCATGGGCGCCATGTACAAAGGGACAATTGTCAGCGCCTTAATCGCGGCCATCGCATTCATTCCAGTGTTCAAGGGGCTGCTCGACAAGGTGACCCAGATCGATAGCGCATATCCGGGACTGCACCTGTCGTCCTGGCGCCTCTATGGATGCGCGCTGATCGGCCTGGCGATTACGGCCATCGTGGTGGCAGTTACCGATTTCTATACCGCTGCAACCCATCGACCGGTACGAACTATTGCGAAGGCGTCTACCACAGGACATGCGACCAATATCATCCAGGGCCTTTCTGTTGGCCTGGAGGCAACTGCTGTTCCGGTATTGGTGATTGCTATCGGCATCTGGGGCTCGTATCAGCTCGTCGGAAGCCTCTATGGTGTAGCCATCGCCGCGACAGCCATGCTCTCGATGACCGGAATCATCGTTGCAGTGGACTCCTACGGCCCAATCACCGACAATGCCGGTGGTATTGCCGAGATGGCGCACCTCGATGAAAAAGTGCGCAACATCACGGATCCGCTGGATGCGGTGGGGAACACAACCAAGGCTGTCACCAAGGGCTATGCAATCGGGTCTGCCGCCTTGGCCGCACTAGTATTGTTCGCGTCTTTCCAGCACGAACTGCAATCTAGCCTATTGCCAACGGCCAAGACGCTCGTAGACAATCCGGGGTCGGCCCTGCTGTTCCAGATCACGAGCTTCAAAGTGATCGTCGGCCTGTTCATCGGCGGCATATTGCCTACCCTGTTTGCCTCCATGTGCCTCACGGCCGTTGGCCGCGCCGCGGGCGGCGTCGTCAACGAAGTGCGCCGGCAGTTCAAAGAGAAGCCCGGCATCATGGCCGGCACCGATCGGCCCGACTACGGCCAGTGCGTGGACATCGTGACCAAGTCAGCATTGCGCGAGATGGTGGTGCCGGCGTTGATTCCCGTGCTTTCCCCAATCATCATCGGCTTCCTACTTGGCCCCGAAGCGCTCGGTGCCGCCTTGGTCGGCAGCATCGTCGTCGGCGTGTTCATGGCCATCTCCATGACGAGTGGCGGCGGTGCCTGGGATAACGCCAAGAAGTACATCGAAGAAGGCAATCTCGGCGGCAAGGGTTCTCCCACGCATGCTGCTGCCGTGACAGGCGATACCGTTGGAGATCCTTACAAGGACACCGCTGGTCCCGCCATCAATCCAATGATCAAGGTGCTCAACATCGTAGCGGTGCTCATCGCACCCCTCCTGACGCACCATCTCTGGTAGGCTTGTTGAAGGCAGGCGGATAACAGTAAAGGGCTCGTGATCTAGTGCGTGCAGCTGCTGCCCTAGCTCCCTAGGCCATTCGCACGGAGCTAGGGCAGCAACACCAGCCGGGTGGGTGAGCCCGGGATTGCGGGCGAGTGGCCTGTGCCCCGGGACCACGACATTCCGTTCCCGTCGCCCTGGTGCCGCGAACCCCAGATCACATTTCGCAGGTACGCCTCGGCCGGGTCTGCACGTTGCAGGACCCGGCTACGTGTTTGTATGTTTGTACGCGACACTGGAGGAGCAAGTCGTGAACGTACTCGTCACCGGCGGCGCTGGATTCATCGGATCCCACCTGGTCGACAGTCTTCTGCAACAGGGACATTACGTTCGCGTACTCGACAATCTGTCTACAGGCAAGCTCGAGAACATCGCGCACTGCCAAGCAAATCCACGCTTCATGTTCCGCCAGGGAACTGTTGTCGACCCCGCGATCGTACGTGAGCTGGCCCGCGGCTGTGATCTGGTCTATCATCTCGCCGCAGCCATTGGGGTGCGCTATGTGATAGACGACCCACTTGGGGGAATGCTCACCAATATCAGGGGCACCGAGGAAGTGCTCGCCGCAGCGCTCGAGGCGCGGGCCCGTGTGGTGATCACCTCTTCCTCGGAGATATATGGCAAGGGCCACGCCGGCGAGGCGTGGGAACCATTTCGAGAAGATGCGGACAGCGTGATTGGGCCTACCTCTGTGCCGCGCTGGTGGTACTCCCTTTCGAAGAGCCTTGACGAGCACCTTGGGTTCGCCTACTTCCGGCAGAAGCAGATCCCAGTCTCCGTGGTTCGCTATTTCAATATCTACGGCCCACGCTGCGATCCGGGAGGGTACGGTGTCCTGGCGCGCTTTGTGTACCAGGCGCTTAGCGGCGAACCTCTGACCGTATACGGCGATGGCGAGCAAAGCCGCAGCTTTACGTATGTATCCGACGCGGTATGCGCGACAAGGCTGGCTGGAGAGCGGACAGAGGCGGTGGGCGAGGCGTGCAACGTGGGCAACGGTGAAGAAACCACTATCGAGGCGGTCGCCAAGCTCGTGATTGGCTTGACCGGCAGCAGCTCTCCGATCCACCATCAGCAGTACGCAGACGTTTTTGGCCCGCGCTTTGAAGATACACGGCGCCGCGTGCCAAATGTTAGGAAAGCTGAGCTCCTGCTCGGGTTCAGGGCCGAAGTCACACTGGAAGAAGGCATACGGCGCACCGCCGAATGGTGGTCGTCGCGAATGGCGCAGGGGCGAGGTGAGAGGTGAGGACGCCGGGATCTACGACATTAGTTCGAATCGTCAATGGTGTGCTCGAGATGGGCTGGCTGTTTATTATCGTCGCCGTGCCAGTGTTCTTCAATGTGCGTGACTACCGTACGTTTGAGCCCGACAAGATCGTGCTGCTACGCAACACGTTAGCAGTCATGGTAGCGCTGTTCCTGCTCAAGGCGGTGTATGTTGCCCCATACTACCTCCGGCGTTGGTCCACCGTAGCGGAGGGCGACCAATCAGTATCGTTTTGGTCGGCACTGCAGAGCGCGCTACGTCGCCGCCCGATAGTGGTAGCCGCGCTCGTGTTCGGCTTTATCTATATTCTGGCCACTATCAACTCGATCGATCCTGCCATAAGCTTTTGGGGCTCCTACGACCGCATGGAGGGCACGTATACCTATCTCTGCTATATTACGCTGTTCTTGCTCGTGCTCAGCCATGTGCGGACTTGGAGTCAATTTGAACGGATAGCCACTGCGGTCATTTTCGCCAGTGTGCCAGTTGCGGCGTACAGCTGGCTGCAGCATTTCAGTATGGATCCCTTGCCATGGGCGAGCGGATCAAATGTACGCACCCCTTCCACGCTGGGCAACCCGATCTTTGAGGCAGCAGCGCTGCTCATGGCTGTGCCATTTACTCTGTACCGGTTAGTGCTCGGGTTCAGTTGGTTCCGCAGCCTGGATTCCTGGCCGCGCTGGCTATCGAGCCCCAACCAGCCTTGGAGTGGACTTGGCGTGCTGGGCTACGTGGCGGCGCTTGTCCTCCAGCTTGGAGCAATAGGCTTCTCTGTGAGCCGTGGTCCAGAGCTCGGCTTCCTGGCTGCCGTGTTAGTATTTGTGTTCGTCATCGCGTTGCGGTTGTGGCTGGTTCGTCTCCTACAGATCGGGCTGGCAGCCGCGGTGGTCCTTGCATTGGTGTTCGGCCTTGCCAACACCGTGTACAAGAATGCGGATCCCAACAGTCAGGGCTTCGCGCGCTTCCTGCACCTGCTGCCGAGCGAGTCCGGCTCGTCAGAGGTCCGCTCCTTGTTGTGGACGAGCGCCCCCGACGTGCTCAAAGACCATCTCATTCTCGGTTGCGGGCCAGAAGTTCTGCTGTTCTGTTGGTACCCCGATTATCCCACCGGCCTCCGTTCGGTCGAGCTGGCAAATGCCGCCCCTGATCGGAGCCACGACGAAGAAATCGACATTGCTCTCACGAGTGGCGTCCTGGGCGAGCTTGCCTACTTAGCATTCCTGGGTTCAACCATTCTTGTGCTGGTCAGGTTGGTTAGACGTTCAACCGACCTTCGCAGCCTGACCTTTGCCAGCGCGTTACTTGCCGCGTTTGTCGGTCACATCGTGGAGGGCAGCACCGGCATCGCCCTGTCCGCCACGCTCATGTTGTTGTGGATCCTTGCCGCGCTCGCCACCGCACTTGACGTTGGAGGTGCCGACGATGTGGCCGCCGTGTATGCGGGTGCTATAGAACCTAGACCAATCGCAGAAGCCGCCTCGACGCCGGGAGCAGCAAGTGCTTCGCAGCGTGCTGGACGCAGCCAGCGCCAAGGCGCACAAACCCCTGCCCGATCACGTCGCGAGCAGCAGAGATACCAGGCTGCGCAGTCGTCGCGCCGGGCCCGTGACCGAGTATCTGGGTACATGTTCTCTGCCGCGCTTGCCGAGCTGGGCAGTCGCGCCAAGGCGATAGTGGCGGCGGCTGGCGTTGTCGCAGTCATCGTGATCGGCCTGTGCGGCGCTGTGTTCGTGGCCAACACGCAGCTCATCCTGGCCGATGTGTCCTACCGCCAAGGTACCAACTGGGAGGGTGCGGCGGAAACTGCCATGCAGGAGGTTGGAACGCAAGCTGCCGCGAATTATCAGTGCGCGCAGTCGTGGGCTGTGGATGACGAATGCTTCCAAATGGCGATTTCCAATTACCAGGATGCCGTGAACACCACGCCCACTTGGATCGGACAGCCGCCGCAGGACTCAGCATACTATCTCTTCTTGGGCAAGACCTACCTGAGCTATGCCACGGCACTTAAAGCGGATAAGTCCCACACCAATGCCGACGTGCAGGCGCAGTTGCAAAACGGCTTGAACGTGTTCCTGGCCGCGGCGAAGGCCAATCCGCTCAATCCCGACCACCCGCGCAACACTGCCAAGCTGTACCTAGTGTGGTACCAGCTGCTGTCGCCCAGCAACGACGTTTCCAAGTTAGAGCTTGCAGACAGGTATTTTGCCAAGGCGCATGCACTGGCGCCACACAACTCGGACATCATGGTTGAATGGGCCAGTCTCAATAAGACCATTGCCGATAATGACCCTGCGCTCGCGCACCAGCAGTATGCGCTGGCCCTGCAGCATCTTCAGCTGGCTCTAACTCTGTTCCCGGGAAGCGGTTCGGCGAATCTTGAGCTCGGCTACGTGTACGGACAGTACGCAACCTGGGCCACGGCGGCACACCAAACAAAGGAGGCGTTGCACTATGCCGACTTGCAAAAACAAGCATGGCTCGCGGCGCTGCCTTCGGCGCCGACGAACTACCAGGAGATATATGCCCCGCTGTCGGTCCTCTTCTACAACACATACCACGACTATTGCGATGCCGGCACCTACGCCCAGCTGGCATTGAGTGCCAATCCAAGTGGGCCGAATACGACAGAGTTGCAGCAGTTGATCGCCGTCGCTCGGAGCCGCGGCTGCAAAGTGTGATTCGGTGACGGCGTACTTTGTCTCATTTGTCTTGGCAATGGTGCTGGCCTTCGCGGTTACGCCGCTCGCGCGGCGAGCCGCGATCAGGCTCGACATTGTCGACCATCCGGGCGGGCGCAAGGCACATTTGTCACCGGTGCCGTACCTGGGCGGAGTGGCAATCTACGCGGCGTTCATCGCAATCCTGGTGCTCGCCATGGCGACTGTGGCTCACGATTCTGACTATGCTCAAGCACTTGGCCAGCTGCTTGCCATCGTCGGTGGTGCTTCGCTCATGGCATTGATGGGCCTCTGCGACGATCGCTACGATTTGCCGCCTGGGGTGAAGCTGCTGGGCCAGTTGGCAGGGGCCGGCATTCTCATTGCTGCACAAGTGGAGATCCATATCAACACGCCGATGTTCCGGCCACTAGAAGCACCAATTACTGTTCTCTGGGTTGTAGGTATCACCAACGCCTTCAACTTCATGGACAATATGGATGGGCTCGCGGTGGGCACGGCAGGAATCGCTTCGTCGTTCTTTTTCCTGCATGCGATCTTGTCGCTTCCAGTGCAAACATTGGTGGCATCGCTTGCCGCCGCCCTCGGCGGAGCCAGCTTTGGCTTCCTGTTCTACAATTGGAGCCCAGCAAAGATCTTCATGGGTGACGCAGGCTCATTGTTCCTCGGCTATATGTTGGCAGCGCTTGGGCTAAAGCTGAGCTTGACAACCGCCTCACCACAGCTGCAGGCCCTGGCAAATCAGGCTGGCTACGCCACGAATGTCACGCAAAGCATTCACGCGGTGGCGCTCGTGGCCCCGCTCTTCGTGCTGGGTGTGCCGATCTTCGACACCACGCTCGCCGTCGTCTCGAGACTGCGCCGCGGTGTGCCGATCACTAGAGGCGGTCGCGACCATGTTTCCCATCGACTTGTCGGAAGCGGCATGAGTCATCGCGAAGCCGTGATGACGCTCTACTTGGCAAGCTGCGCCTTGGGGGGGGTGAGCATCGCGTTGACTCGCGCCACCGTGCAGGAAGGCACGACAATCCTGGGGGTGGCCTTAGTCGTCGGTGTCTACTTCTTCTTTCGCTTTGAGCAAATGTATTCGCAGCAGGCACGGAGTGAAGCTGCAGCGCAGGCAACCGCTGCAGCAACGCATCCAGAGCACGGCGTCGCCAACCCTGCCGTCGGAGCAAGCTCGAGAGTTGAAAGCCTGACATGAGCTTTCCTGTTACCAGATTGCGTCGGTTGCGAGCTACGGACACGCTGCGCGGCATGGTGGCGGAGGTGCGAGTCGGGGTCGACAACCTGATTTCCCCCCTGTTCTTCGATGCCAGGCTCCAGCGGCCGGAACCAATCGCGGCGATGCCCGGTCAGATGCGTTGGCCTATCGCCGCAGCGGCAGAGGCCTGCGGACCGCTTTCTGAAGCCGGGGTAAGAGCGGTGCTGCTCTTCGGCCTTCCAGACGCTAAAGACGAGGAGGGCAGCGCTAGCTGGCAGGCAACCGGCGTCATTCAACAAGCTGTGGGCGCAATTCGGTCGCAGGTGCCGGGGCTCTTCGTAATTACTGACGTGTGCTTGTGCGAATACACCACACACGGGCATTGCGGGGTGCTTCGGGGGCACGAAGTCGACAACGATGCAACGCTACCACTGCTTGCTAGGCAGGCGCTTTCGCATGTCGAGGCAGGCGCGGACATGATTGCCCCCTCGGACATGATGGACGGGCGCGTATCAGAGCTGCGCCGGTATCTCGACTCGCACGGTCACACCGAGATACCAATCATGGCATACTCTGCAAAATACGCATCGGCATTTTACGGCCCATTTCGTGAGGCCGCCGACTCTGCGCCAGCATTTGGCGACCGCCGCGCATACCAAATGGACCCGGCGAATGCCCGTGAAGCACTTGCCGAGGCGGCGCTCGACGTAGCAGAAGGCGCTGACATCATCATGGTCAAGCCTGCACTAGCCTACCTTGACGTGATTCGGCGCGTGCGAGACGCGGTCACGTGTCCGGTCGCCGCCTACAATGTCAGCGGCGAGTACAGCATGATCAAAGCGGCAAGTGCCGCGGGATGGATTGATGAATCGCGGGCCGTGCGTGAAGTTCTGACCTCAATCAAACGGGCAGGGGCTGACTTAATCATCAGTTACCATAGTCTTGACGCCGCGAGAGCCATCAAGAGCAGCCAATGGTGATGCGCAGCGCCATCAGCTGCTGGCGGTGGGGCGCTTGGATTGCTTGGCCGCTCGCTAAGGACCCTAGCCGCGTCACCGCCGATGCGAGGGTAGCTTAGGCCCGAGCGTCTGCCACGATGAATCGTAACCCATTCGATCAGCCGATAAACGCGGACCCGACGCGGCCAGATGCGTTACGCAGTACCCGCGATGCCGGTTGCGCGGCTCACGAGATCGGCCTCGTTTGCGTAGCGCATGACATTACGCAAACCTGCAAGTGAAAACCACTGCACAAAGTCATATTCGTGATCGTGTTGGGTGGGATCACCGCCGATGGCAATCATCGTGTAGTAGGCCACGCGTTTTCGAAACCGCGTACCATGCTCGAGAAAGCTGTACGAGATTGTCCCGGCAAAGCCGGTAATTGCCGCCTCAACACCTGTCTCCTCGCGCACCTCTCGCAAAGCAGTCTGCTGCGGGCTTTCACCGAAGATTGGCGTGCCCTTGGGTAGCGCCCATAACTGGCTATCGCTTTGAAGCCGCTCGCGCCCCACCAGCAGTATTTGGCGACTGCCGGCCTGGCCGCGAAGAACAATGCCGCCTGCCGAAAACGCCTGCACGACTCTGCGAGGCGGCTCCTGCGGCGAAGATCCGAACTCGCCCGACTGCGCTGAACGAGCACCGGCGATCATAGCCACTCCTCCCCGACGGTACGTGTGGCCTGGTGCTCCAAAGCGTCCAAGAGATTAATCAGGCACGCGCGTTCATAGCTGTCACCAAAGCTGCGGAGCAGAGCCGATCTATCTCTAGCCTCTCGCACACCGCCGTCAGTTCCAGCGCTGATCAGATCGAGTGCCCCACCGTACTCTGCCAATTCGTCCAGCCGCGCAGCATTACATCCCACCAAATTGCCGGCACCGCAGGCGCAAAGCGTGTATAGACCCGGTGTGCCCGCAGCAGCAGTGTGACTTGCCCAGCGCGCAGACTCAGTCCGGCATTGGGCCTTGATTCCCTCGGCCAATGTGGCCATCACGGCCAAATTGCGCAGCTCGGCGGTGATGCAGGCCGCCTGCGAGTAGAGGTAGTCGCCGGCTAGAACGACTAGACGATTGTCAGTCCTGGGCTGTTCTTCGGGCACCAGCGTAACAGTTGGCCCGGCCTGGCGGTGGGCAAGTCCGGCCACCACTACCAACCGTATAGCGGTTGCAAATCGAATAGCGTCATTTGGCACTGAACCACGTAACGCGCGCACTACCAAGAGCACCACGCCCGTGGCGTAGAGATCCTGGCGGCGCTGCAGCAGTGTCTGAATCACGTGGCGCAAGTACTCGCCATCCCGCGTGCCCACCTCGCGCACGGTCCGCTCCACGGAGGCTGCCTCGTCGGCTATTGGCGTCAGCCACGCAGGGGTGTCGAGACTGGACCTATACATTGCATCACCAGTTAAACAGTTGCTGGGCATTACGAGCTACCGCCGGTAGTAGCGCCGACACCGGCATGTGCCGGAGCTCCGCAAGCTTACGGTAGGTGAATGCTACATATGCAGGCTCGTTAGGCTTGCCGCGAAGGGGCACGGGAGTCAAGTACGGCGAATCAGTCTCCACTAGTAGGCGGTCTAACGGTATGTTCGCCGCTACATCACGCAAGGCTGCCGCGCTAGGGTACGTAGTATTGCCGGCAAACGAAATGTAAAAGCCCAACTCTAGGAAGCGATCTGCGGTTTCCATCGTGCTTGAGAAACAGTGCAATACGCCACGCACGCTGGAACTATATGCATGCACGATGTGGAGCAGGTCTTCGTCCGCTTCGCGATTGTGAAGAATGATGGGAAGCTTGAGTTCGGCTGCGAGCCGGAGGTGCCGCTCAAGGTGAGCCTTTTGCAGCTCGCGACTGGTATAGGTACGGTGATAATCCAATCCAGTCTCGCCGATAGCTTTCACCTTGTCACCGCGGGCTAGGGCTGCAAGTGCGCCGAAGTCGTCGCGACTTAACGCACTGTTGGGATGGATGCCGATAGCGATGCAGACCTCTGGGTGCAATAACGCAACATTAAGTACAGTCTGGCAATTCTCAAGGTCGATCGCCGGTGACAGCAGCCGTACTACACCCGCCCCTATCGCACGAGCTACCACCTGGTCGGCCTCGTCGCGTGCAGAGTCCAAGAAATGGGCGTGCGTATCGACGTACCCGAGCTGCGGAGTTGCGGCATCCTCAGCCGGTTGCATCGGAGTTCCCCAAGGCCCTACCACGACTGCCCATACCTTCTCGACTCATCCGGGCGGCCAATTCATCGCACGACCGCCTAGTACGTGCAAGTGAAGGTGCGGCACAGTTTGGCCGCCGTCTTCACCGTCGTTCACCACCGTACGGAAACCGCCAGAGAGCTGCTCTCGCTGTGCAACGTCTTGCACCGCCCGCACCAGGTAGTTCCAAATCGGATCGTCTGCTGGCAGCTGGGTTAGGCCGGCAATATGCTTCCTTGGCAGCACCAATACGTGGACTGGGGCTTGTGGGTTGACGTCGCGAATCGCGATCACGTGTTCGTTCTCAAGCACACGGATGGAAGGAACGTCCCCTTGCGCGATCCTGCAAAAGATGCACGTGTTCTCCAACAACCTTGCTCTCCCTTGCCACGCCCCGTGTCGTGGCCCGATCCCATGGGCGCGGGCACCCTGTTTCTCCGGTCTCAACGTTGACGGTCGCACATCACTCAGCCTACAATTCTACATCGTGGCAGCATGTGCGTCCCCCTGGTTGTCCGGAGTCCACCAAGTCCTTCCATTTCCGGAATTAGCGCAGTTGCCTGGCAGCGTGGTGGCTCCGCACAGGACGATACCGTGCGGCGCGAGTGAGCCCGGGCTGGGGAGGCACCACACTTGCACTCCCAAATGGCTTGAGGAGGATTGATGCAGCGCGCAATCGAGCGAGTTCGCGGGTTCTCGGATGTAGACGCAAGCACGCTTTCGCGGTCGCGTATGGTGGTGGACACACTCGAGCGGGTTTTCACGCTTGCTGGATTCGCCATGATCGACGTACCGGTGCTCGAGCATATCGAGCTGTACGTGCGCAAGAATGGTGCTGAGGTACTCGAAAAGCTGTATGGCTTTACCGATCAGGGCCGCCGAGAAGTCGCACTTCGTCCCGAGTTCACCGCGTCGGTCATACGATCGATCGGGCCGTCAGCAAGTAGGGCGTTGGAGCCGACCAGAGTGTCCTATGCCGGACCCGTATTCCGCTATGAGAAGCCACAACGCGCCACCTCCCGCCAATTCACCCAAGCGGGTGTAGAATTGCTCGGCGCGGCAGGGCCAGGCGCCGATGCCGAAATCCTCGCGCTGGCGTGCGATTCCGCGCACGAGTGCGGTGTCGGGCGGTTGCATCTGGTTCTAGGGCACCTAGGACCGCTCAGGGCGCTCCTTGCCCATTTGAAGGTTGACGGCTACGCCGAAGGGTACTTGCTCGAGCACCTCGAATACTATAATCGTGGTCACGATCAGCAGCAGCAGGTGCGGCATCGTCTCGGCATAGACGCGCACGTAACCGACATGAGCCAGGGCGAGGATTTGAGCTATGCCAGCCTGGCGGAAGCGCTGGCGGGCCTCTCGCCCGAGGCCGCACGCGGCGTTGTCAATGGGCTACTCAGGCAAATGGGCGTCGATCTGGCCGGCAACACGCGAACACCCGACGAGATTATCGAGCGTGTGCTCGATAAGGCTCAGCGACAATCTGCGCTGCGCCTTGGCGCGCGACGGGAGAATCTTGAACGAGCCCTCCAGTTCTGCTCGGCATTGAGCGACCTGCGGGGTGAGCCCGAAACCGTGCTGCGGCAGGCCGAAGCGTTACTACGAGCCTACGATGTGCCGTTGGGAGCGCTTGACGAGATTCGACTGGTAGTCGAGGCGCTTCACGACCATGACCTAGGCAACACGCAGGTCACGCTAGCGCCTGGAATGGCACGAGGCATTGCCTACTACAGCGGGCTAATCTTTGAGCTCTACGCTACGCCAGCGGAGGGCGCAAGCGCTGGTCTCGAGCTGCAGATTTGTGGTGGGGGCCGTTATGATGGTCTCCCACTAGCGCTTACGGGCAAACACGAATTCCCGGCTTTGGGTTTTGCGTTCGGCGTCGAGCGAATGCTGCACTGCCTTCCAGGGGAATCCAGCACGCTAGGCGCAACGCCAAAGCTGGCTATTGCCGTGGGACGCGCGCCCGATCGGCGCCTGGGTTTCGCGATCGCCGCCGAGGCTCGACACGCAGGTTTTCCCACGGTTGTACACCTGGCTGATACAGCCGACAGCCATCTTCGCGATCGCCTGAAACGTGCAGGCTACGGCGCCTTGGTCTTCGTCCGGTTTGAGACCTCAAACGCTCAGTCCCAGTCCGAGTATGACTCCGAGAGCGCCGGCAAGCTACCCGCCCAGGCCGCCATTCAGTCTGGGGGTCTGGGCACCCTGCCCGGCTCTATCACCTACGCAGATCTGCGTGTAGAGATCGACATCCTCGACCCGGCGGTGCCTTTAACATTTGTCACCGCTCTGCATGCTGCAATTGCATCTGCACACGCGCGCAATGCTGCAGCGTTATCTGTCCCTGGTGCAGCGGGAGCACAATTATGAGCGACGTCCTCAACCTGGCAGTTCCGAGCAAAGGCGCCATGGAAGAACCCACCCTGCGCTTCCTGGCCGACTGCGGGCTGCCCGTGCTTCGCAGCAATCTCCGGCAGTACAATGCGCGGATCAGCGGTAACGCGGGCGTCACCGCGGTGTTCCAGCGCGCGGCGGACATTCCGCAAAAGCTCGTTCTCGGCCTGGTGGACGCCGGCATCACAGGATTTGATATCTACAGTGAGTTTGTCGGTGAAACCGATGGCGTCATCGTTGCCGTCGACGACCTGGGGTTCGCACGCTGCTCGCTCGTCTTGGCCGTGCCCGAGGCCTGGCTCGACGTTGCCTGCATCGAGGACCTAGCAGACGTGGCCGCGGCATTTCGGCGGCGTGGCCGCACTCTCAGGATCGCGACGAAGTTCCCGCGCCTGGTGCGCCGCTTCCTGATGCGCAACGGCCTCTCGAGCCACACGCTGGTTGAAGGATCGGGTGCTCTGGAAATTGCGCCTGCAATGGGCTACGCCGACATCATCGCGGACATCAACGAGACCGGCACGACGTTGCGCGCCAACCACCTCAAGCCCATTGCAGGAGGTACGATTCTGAAGTCTCAAGCGTGCCTGTTAGTGAACCGCGCGCGTCTGCAGCAGTCGGCCCATCGTCTCGAAGTCTTGCGCAGCCTGCTCGAACTCATTGAGGCTCACCAGCGTGCGGGCGACGTAGTGAGCGTAACCGCGAACGTCGAGGCCAGCAATATCGATGAGGCGGCTGCGCTGCTCTTGCGCAGGCGAGACTTGGCTGGCGTCCGCGGGCCTACCATTACCCCCGTTTTCGATCCAGCCGCACCCGACAGGGTGTTTGCCGCAACCATCGTGGTGCCTCGCGCGTTGCTAGGTGAAGCCAAAGATCACCTAAGATCCTGCGGCGGCGGCGCCATCACTGTGCAGCGGCCGCTCTACCTGTTTGACGAACGGTCGAGCATCTTCGACACGCTGCTGGAGCAGCTAAAGTCCTGAGCGGTCAGCTGGCCGGCCGATTGACGTTAGCCTGCCGCTATTGAGCAGATAGCGCCGTCCAGGTCTTCGGTTGGCACTTGGTCGAAGCAAGAGTAGCCCCGTCTCCGGCTAATTGTCCATGCGGCGCCGCGAAGGGGGACTGCCATGGCAGCTGGCCCAAAAGCGGCACTGATGGCACACGGACAACGCATCGGCTTTACGCGCGCCCGGCGACCAGCTTATCCTCCTGCACTACCGTATCGGCGATGACCGCATTGCGGTTAAAGCCAATGAAACGGCGGCCGCCAGGACGCTCTGGGGTACGAAGCTTGCCGTCGTACAGACGCAACAACAACTGCGACAGTTTCTGGGCATCATGCCGCAGAGCGTTGTTGGTATCCACCACGTCGTACTCGACCATCACGATGCGATCGCGAATCGCGGTCGTGTCGCCTGGTCGTACCACCTGGCTCTTCCAGATACCCGGCTTGCTGGCGCGGTAGTTGCTGTTGGTAATTACGTAGTCGAACAACTGCCGGCCAACGTGCTTCTCAATGGCGCACACGAAGTCGACCGCGGAATAGTCATCGGTCTCACCCGGCTCCGTAGCCACGTTGCAAACAAACACCTTAAGCGACGCGTGTGACTGCTCGATCGCGTCGGCAATGCCGGGCACCAGCAAGTTAGGCATGATGCTCGTGTAGAGGCTTCCCGGCCCTACCACAATGACGTCGGCGTCGAGGATGACGTCTACCGCCTCGGGGTTAGCGGGCGGTGCGTGCGGCTCAAGGTAGACTCGATCGATAGCGTGTCCACTCTTGGCGAGAACAGACTCTCCCTGAACCTTGGCTTGGTTGGCCAGCTCCGCGGCGAGCGTCACGTTGTCGAGCGTCGACGGTAGGATCGAGCCCTGCACGGCCAGAACTCTGCTGGACGCTGCGAGCGCCTCCTCAAAGCTACCAGTAATATCGGCCATCGCCGCAATGAACAGGTTGCCGAAGCTGTGGCCCTCGAGGCCAGAGCCTTGCTTGAAGCGGTAGTCGAGGAGTTGCTTCATCAAGTCCTCAACGTCGGCCAGCGCTGCGATACACTGCCGGAAGTCGCCGGGGGGCAGGATACGAAGCTCACGTCGCAAGCGACCAGAGCTGCCGCCGTCGTCGGCCACCGTAACTACCACGCTGAGGTTGCGGGAGTAGGTGCGCAGGCCGTGCAGCAACAGCGACATACCGGTGCCGCCACCGATAGCCACGATGCGCGGGCCTCGCAGCAGTAGCTTGTGCTGTGCCACGGCGTCGATGACCGTAAGGCTGGCCGGCCCCCCCAGACCGCCGGGCCGTGAAATGACCGACACGATGACACTATTCAGGTGCCGGAGTGCATACACGACCGCCGCTACGCCGCCGCCCATGAAGATCGCGCCGCGCAGATACTTGGGGACGGGCTGGAGGGTAATGTAGTAGACCCAGGAGGGAAACCGAAAACTGTTGTGGTAGAGGGCGTCGAGAAAGTACGCGATGCCAAGGACAATGATCAGCAGACCCACGCTGAAGACAAGGAGCCAACGCTTGATGGTGCTGCCCGGCGCAAGCCAGGCTGGAATACTCAAGGTTTTGCTCCTTTAATGTGTCTCGACGACCGGTCTAGCGGAAACGGACCAGCTTTCCGTGTTTCACTCTATCAGCGCGCAAGCCCAGTGTCAAACCCGCAATAGTGCCATAACGCCATACATCGCACCGCCAAAATGGGCTATTGGGGCTATGATATACTGCAAGCAAGTAGGGCATCGGGCCAAAAGTGGACTGGGTGTAAGCCTGACATTGCAATGTCATGGTAGCGTCCTGACACTGCGGTGTCAGGGAGTGGGGCGCGCATTGGTCGCGACCTGCATCAATCGCGGTGAGCTAAATAAGTAATAGGTGCGGTTGAGCATCCCGCTTGGTAGCAACGGAGACATTGCCCGTGGCACTTCGGACGATTTATACAGCTGATAGGCCGGTATTGCGCATCAAGGCCAAGCCGGTGCAGCGCGTGGACCACACTATCCGCAAGCTCATGGACGACATGGTTGAGACCATGCATCACAACTATGGGGCTGGGCTGGCGGCACCCCAAATAGGCGAGTCGATTCGCGTGATTGTCCTGCACTACGAGGACGAGGAGTACCGGCTCGTCAACCCTGAGATTGCCTGGTCTTCACGCGAGATCGAGGTGGATGAAGAAGGCTGCCTGAGCATCCCGGGCTACCGCGGCAATGTGCCGCGTGCTGCCGCCGTCAAGGTGCGTGCCAAAGATGCAAAGGGGCACAACACCCAGGTGCGTGCAGCCGGCAGGCTCGCGCGCATTCTGCAGCACGAGATCGACCACCTCGACGGCATCCTGTTCACCGATCGCATGGAGCCGGGCGAAAAGCTCTGGCGCGTCGAGGAGCCGGCAGTCGAGGGGGAAGAGCAGCTGCTGCCGACGGGGACGGAGTCGCGGTAGCAGAGCTAGCTACGGCTGGCGATCCCGGGCAAGGACTTGACGATACAGTTCTTCCAGGCGTGCTCCCACCTGAGATGCAGTGAAGGTCACGGAGCGCTCGCGGCTCGCCACGGACATGCGGTCTCGCAGCTCACGGTCTTCGCGCAACCGATCGATTGCAGCGGAAAGCGCGCCGATATCGTTTACCGGCACCTTCAGTCCAGTGACACCATGGTTCACCAGGTCGCGCAGGCCGCCGATATCCGAGGCTACCACTGGGCAACCGCAGGCCATGGCCTCAACAGTCACGATAGAGAACGGCTCAGCCCATTGGGACGGAACAACACCCACAGTTGCGTGGTACAAGGCTGCGAGTACTTCATCGTGTGGCACGTTGGTTCGCACGATCACGTCATCCTCAAGTGGCGGAAGTGACACGCCAGGTACCCCCAGTAGCACAAGGGGAAGGCGATTTCGCAAGCGCGCGTGCGCTTCCAAGAGTTGCGGCACACCCTTGTGCGGGTGCAGGCTGCCAACGAATAGCAAGTAATCGTGTTGCGGCAAGTACTCCGGACGTGGGATCTTCGCCGCCAAATCACTGCAGTCGTCGTCCACGAAAGCTGGGATGACCTCTATCGGCCGCACAGGCATGACAAGTCCAGGCGCGCTGGCGTCGCGAACCGCGCCACTGACCGCGACAAACTGATCGACTCGCCTGTGAAGCCGTCTGAATGCCCGCAGTCCGAGCGCCAAGGCTACGCCTTTGGGCCAGCCGAACTGGCCGGGCGCGCACTGCAAGCATCTCAAGACTGACGGTCCGGTGCAAACGGTTCCCCTTCGCAGGTAAACCTTCCTGGCACACACGAGCCCGTAATCGTGAAGCGTCATGATCAGCCGCGCGCCGCGCCGGTCTGCCGCCATCACGGAGTATGACATCCAACCCTGCGTGACGATGATATCGGGCTGTTCTGTTGCGATCACACTTTCGAGAGAACGCCTAAGCACCGGGTCGGGGAACGGCACCGGCGTTTGGCGCGCGCCGGAGTAGCGAACCGGCAAGTGGGCCTGCAGTCCCTCCACGCGGTACACAGTAATGTCCGCTTCGGATTCAACTTCGGCTGCGCTTCCGTGTCGAACTGTGACCACGGCAACGTGATGACCTCTTGCATTCAGGTAGTGCGCGAGGCTTTCGACATATCGCTCCATTCCGCCGATGAACGGCTTGTAGAAGTCCACGACGAGGAGGACGCGGAGAAAGCCTACCGAAGTCGCTACAACCATGGCACTCTCTGGCGCATCGCACCAAGCGTCCGCATTGTAAGAAACAACGGCGCGAGCCTGTCTACGGCGCCATTGCCTAGTAGAAGCCGCAGCATCGCGACGTATGTTCCTGGATAGGACATCATTGCACGATCCGCTTGCAGCGCTCGAACGACATAGGGAAATGCGCGTAGCGACGGTCCATGCGCATGCTCCGCAAGTTCGTCCATTGCAGCAAACATCATTGTCAGAGCTACCAGGCGGCGACGCCCACATCTGCCCACGTTGTCGAATTCGTCCAGTAGTCTCAGGGCACGGATGGGCACTGGACTTACTGAATCTGACTCCACACGTCCATACCACAGGTCAGTCATCACGCGACGCATCTGCAGTCGACGGCAGAAATAGCGCCAGTCAATATCCGAACCGTAGTCACTCGCAAGCCGACGCAGCACCTCGCGCGAATGGCGCTGTTCGCCGAGCGCCAGCGCAATCTGCAATGCGTCCAAGAGGTGCTGCTGCAGCGAGATCCTGCCCGCGGCCGTCACACTTGTCGGCACGTTCGCAGCGGTCAGGGCACGATCCACAATGCGCACACCTTCAAGGCGGGATGCAAGCAGGCCCTCATGGGTCTTAGCCGTAGGCAGGATGCGGTAAGCCCCCCGCACACCGGGTAGATACTGAAACTGATGCGACGGGGCAAGACGCAGCCACAGATCCCAATCCATGACGTAGCGCAGACTCGTGTCGAGCCCGCCCACCGCAAGCAAGGCATCGCGACGGACGAATGCTGCCTGATTGGAGATGTAGCACGAGCCCAGAAGTCGGGCCGCATCAAACACTCCCGTAGGTAGCAAACCCTGGCCGGTGCGGTGACCGGAAGCGTCTACTGTCACGCAGCTGCTGTACACCACCGCCACGTCGGGTTTAGTCCGCATGAGGTCAAGCGGCCCCGCGAATGCGCCGGGGAGGTAGTAGTCGTCGGAGTTTTGCCAACCGATGACGTCGCCCCGCGCCATGGCGAGGCCCTTGTTGAAGGCATCGCCCTGACCCGAGTCGGGCTCACTTACCCAGCGAAACCGCCCGGGATATCGTTGGCCATATTCGCCCAGGATCTCGACCGTGCCATCCGTAGAACCGCCGTCGACGACAATGTGCTCGACGTTGGGGTAGCCTTCGTCAAATACGCTCTGAATCGTCATGCGGATATAGGCAGAGTGATTCAGGCTGGGTGTAATTATAGAAAGACTCGGCTCCGAGTCAGGCACGGCAATCCTCGTCTTCGGCCGCATTACCACAGAAGGCCTTGCGCAGCACGACACAGAATCTCAAGAGGCAAATGCCGGACATTTCATCCATTAGGTTTAGCGCCCATTTCACAACCGTTTGATGTCTGCAAGTCTGACTCCCACCTTCGAGCCAGATTCTGCCCCGAGTCGTGCTGCCACCCAGGCTGCGCCGTCGGGATTTGCGACCGTTTAGGTTCGTGTAGGAACCCGGCCAAGAACGGAATTAGCTTGAACTCTAGGAACGGACCAACGGTCGACTCCGCAAATGTCCTTGCAAACCATACTGGAGCGGTCGTCGTTGCACGTAGTGCGAATGCAAACGCCGCACGGTACTCTTTGCGCTCAAAGTACTTGAGGGCCATAAAGACATAATGCAGCTCAGCAAGGTGGCGTGCAGCCAGCGAAAGCTGCACACCCCGACTCCTGAGCAAGGCGAGCGCCAGAGCAGGTGCGCCCTCTAGCCGGCGACGTGCTTCGCCTTGCCTCCACGTATCAAGGCGCATGCGACCAAGGAGTAACCGACCGCAAGCATAGTCCCAGTCGGCATCGGTGACATTGTGCGTCTGGGCAACCCTCAGCATCTCATTGGCGTTTGTCGACTGCCCCGCCATGACTGATTCAAGCAATGCCATCAGCGCGTGCCGCCGCACCCAACGCCCGGCGCGGCTCTGCAATCCATCTGGAAATGCCGGATCGCGCATTGCGCGCTCCAACGCTTCGGCATGCTCGGTGGCGCTGCGCCAACTTGCCGACACTGTCTTAGCCGCAGGCAATGCATTCCATACGCCGCGCACACCAGGCAAACACTGTATCTTGAAGCGGAGGCCCATACGCAGCCACAAGTCATAGTCCATGGCGAAATGCAGATCCGTAGCGACTCCGCCAATGTCAAGCAAACTGGACCGGCGAATGAACGCGGCTTGTGAGGGAATATAATCCTGTTCGAGCAGTGCGCCGTAGTCAAAACGATGCGATCGTTGTCTCCGAACCCTTCCGGTAACGGCGTCATGCTCTTCACGTTCGCCGTAGACTACGCTAATCTCCGGCGATGCCTCCAAAACGGCAACAGGCCCCACAAACGCGCCAGGCAGGTAGTAATCGTCTGAGTTCTGCCATCCTAAGAATGCCCCGCGAGCCATCTGGATCCCCTTGTTGAGGGCTTCAGATTGACCGCTGTCGGGCTCGCTCACCCAACGAAACCTCGGGCCAAAGCGAGCGCCATACTCAGCTAGAATCTCTAGCGTGCCGTCTGCCGAGCCTCCGTCCACTACAATCAACTCGACAGGCGGGTAGTCCTGTCCAAGAACGCTGTCAATCGCGCGCCTGATGAACTTCGCATGGTTCAGAGACGGGATTACAACAGACAACACCGGCGCGAACTCGGTGTCTTGCACGTATCGTCCTCTCCAAGGCGCACACTGCCAACATGTAAGTGTCAGCGCTGCCCGCTTCAATCAAGTTCATATTGTTCCAGGACCGAACGAGGCCAGTCAAGCCAGCAGCCGTAGCCCAACTGGCACGGATATGGGCTCCGCACGACAAACTATGTGTTACCATGCGCGAACAGCCGTCTATTGCCAACCGAGGCAATAGAGGACCTCGTTCACACGGAGCCTGTTCGAAGGGTCTGCTACCAAGAATGAATCATGTAAGTACACGCTGTTTGCAGCGGCTCAAGCACTCTGCCTATCGCCTGTTGCTCCTAACCGGGTTTGAGGTAAGGTGCGTACGCCACAGCACGCCCTCTGCCCCAACCCTTTCCGGTGCGCTATGGAGGACCAGAGCGCGCAACACACAAGTCGCCACAGTGGTTGACGTAGGAGCCTCCGATGGACGGTGGTCCAAACAAATGTTGAGCTACTATCCAGATGCGATGTATGTCTTAATCGAGGCTAATCGCCACCACGAGTTGCCGCTGCGGAAACTCTGCAAACGATACAAGAACGCGCATGCCGTGATGGCTGCGGCCGGTGATCATGCGGGCGAGGCAGCCTTCGAGCGATCCTCGGATCCGTTCGGCGGCCGCGTTACTGCGCGCGTCGACAATAACCATATGACTGTACCGATGGTGACAATCGACGATCTCGTTGACAGCCGCCACCTTCAACCACCGTTCCTGATAAAGCTGGATACCCATGGCTTCGAGGTGCAGATTCTCAGCGGTGCCAGGCGCACACTAGAGAATACGGCTGTGGTGATCATTGAGTGTTACTTCTTCAGGCATTCTGACAACCTTCTTGTCGCCGAAATGATGGCACACATGGACAGTCTTGGCTTTAGATGCATGGATCTATTCGACCAGCTTTATCGTCCGGGCGACCTGGCACTCTGGCAGGCTGACCTCACATTCGTGAAGAAGTCGTCAGCCGAATTCTTGCACAACTCCTATCAAGTTCGATAGCTGCAGGCAGGGCATACTTACGCCCGACGATTGCCGGTAGCGCGCCATGGGCTACACGCGTTGGCTTCGACAGAGCTGCACTAGCCAGGCGGCGTAGCGCTTTGCGAACTCCGTCTCCCGTGCCAGTGCCTCGCGCTCACATACATAGTTGGGGCCAGGCTCGAGCCGCGACCACGCCTGCTCAATAATGTTAGCAAGCGCCTCTGCGTCATCGCAGCCAAAGAATCCAATCGCGTCCGGCATCTGCTCGCGATTAACCGCGATGTCTGAGCAGATCACCGGACGACCAAGAGCTTTGGCGTCTTGAATGACAGTACTCCAGCCTTCGAATCTCGAAGGTTGAACCACCACAGCTGCAGTCCGCATGAGATCCAGCAAGTGGGATCGAGGCACCAGGCCAAGGACCCTTACGCAGTCGTGGACACCTTCGCCTGCTATGGCTTGCATCACATTCGAAAGATGCGACGAAGTAGGATCGCGATGGTCGGCAAGGAGGCCCGTGGCCACAACAGGCACGCGCAGGCCGCGCCGCATCAGCAGACCGATCGCCTTGATCAGGAGGTGGTGGTTCTTGTGCATCCAAAACTGGTTGGCCACAAGCAGAAACTTATCTGGTACGTGGTATGCCTCGCGTGCGCCGGTTACCGTGGCAGGCGGCGGCACAAGGGACAACAGCGATGGGAACTGCAACGCCTTCCCTTTGGCGGCGTAATGCGGATAGAACCGACAGTAATCCGCAAGGGCACTGTTACTTGATAGCAGAACCGCTTCGGTGCGACCCACAGCCTGAGCAATTCGTCGGCGAATCGACGCAACCTCGCCCGTAGGGTAGAGCCCCGTGAGGTACTCGTGCTGAAAGTCTGGCACCCAAACAACTCGCTTGCACCGCGTTGGCCATGGAGACACGTACATGGGACACAGCAAGGCCGTGACGCGATGCCGATCGCAGTACCTCTCGAATATCGAGGGCAGACGCCCATATTGTCGGGCAATCCCCTCGCCTTTGAACAGTCGCGGCGGCGGAACCTGCGTGGCAATGCCCCGCCAACGGCTGGATGCGGTCCCGACAAAAACCATGACATCCTGTTCGCCTAGACCAGCGCATCGCAGGGCTCTGACGACGGTTTCGGTAAACACGCCGCCCCCGGACCATGTGCCAGTCGCCTGGTCGACTACCGCTACACGCATTCGAACAACTCGCTACATCCTGACAATCCGCCATTTTGCGCAGACTAGGTGCGCAACGTGTGCTACATCAACCAACATCCCTACCGTCCGCGCCGCCACATCCAACTCGGAGAAGGCTGACATGTCGACACCAATCTGCCAGCATCACGTCAACGCCTTCAGCGGCACCACCGAATCCTGAAGAACGTCGTAAACTGGCAGGTGGCCGATAAGCTCTAAACGCGCGCTCATGCTCCGCACATACGTGAGAGCGCCGCTCCTATCCCGCGACTCGGCAAACGGGCTCGGCACGTAGCATTCTGCAGGCGAGGTTTCTCGAATGTCCCCGAGGGCGTCTCGTCGAACAAAGAAAGCGTTATTTCCTGCTCGGTTAGAGCCAACGAGTGCGTATCCTCTGCTCTGCATGAGGTGGGCCAAAGCCGACAACGAGGCGCCGTAGTACAGGTTGGAATAATGCACACGTGAACGGTCGAATACGGGGTCGTACGGCACCGTGACAGCTACAGAAGGACCGAAGACGCTATTGTACTCCACAATCACGATGCGCGGCGAAACGACTTCAAGTGCATCGAGAACCCAATAATCGTTGCCGTCGATGTCGAGCGAGAACAGACCCAGATCCCCAGTGAACCCAGCTCTTTGAACGACCTCGTTGATATTCTCGCGAGTAACAAACGCTGATACCGCGCGGATGTCATACTGCCACCCGAATTTCTGGTGTTGAATGTAGTCGACATGCACCACACCGCAATCAATAATCAGCCCATGCCAGTAATTGTTCATAAGTAGAAAGCGCGTGTTGGACTCAACGTAATCCTGGACACCCACTTCCACAAATGATGCTGTGCCTATAGGAATCTTGCTCAGGAGGTACTGAATGATACCATCCTCGCCATTCTGCGAGAATACCTTGAACTCAGCTTCCTGAATCGTGGCATACGTGGCCGCCTGCACAAGTCGGCTCTGCAGCGCACCAACCTGTAATGCTAGCCGCTCGGTCTCAGCGCGCACCGCTGTTGTCACCACGCGCTCGACTCTAGGGCGCACTGCTCTTACTATCGCATTACCAAGTCGCATGTGGCCTAGTGTCTTCCCCTCTTAACCACCGAATCGCCTCGAACACCGACCACATCTGGCGACAGATACCGATGCAGTAGCCGATGATCCACACCAAATTCTCAGGATCACCGTTCGCTCGTATCCAGAGCGCCGATGACATGAGCCGGATTTCCAGCAACTATGGTCCATGGCGCCACGTCAGTTGTCACAACCGATCCGGCGCCGACGATGCATCCTTCTCCCAATGTGACACCCTTCAAGATGCAAGCTCCGAAGCCAATCCACACATGCGATTCAATTACGACCGGCTTTGAGCGCACGCCACTGTACGAATCGAGGCTGCCCCCATCAGCCCATCGCTGAGCCTGAACCAGGCGTTCAGATGCGCGTCGGGAATGGAGATCGCTGTCCATAATGCCAACGCAATCGGAGATCAACGCACCGCTGCCGATCTTTACTAGTTCTGCGCAGTATACACGGGACCTGCCCATAATCGCGTAGTCGCCAATGGTCAGCCGACCTCGTTCGCAGCACTGGATAATCCCGTCGATGACAACCCCACGACCAATCACGATGCGGCTCGGATCGCCTGAATGATTGTAACAGCGTGCCTGGTCGGTGACTTGGAGCTTCTCGCCCACAACACATCTGGCATGAAACTCATGCTTCACAGCGTCTGCAAGCAATGGGCGAACCACAATGCCGACGTTTAGCAACGAGGCCAGGCGATACGGCAATCTCTGCAATCGCCTGAAGACAGTCCGATGCGCATCACGCTGACTGCCAATAATCTGACGCTCAGATCGGTCGTCAATGGTCGACCACGAACTGTGCTGGCTCACCGTACCTCCCACATTTCAGTACTTTGGAGCGAAACGCTCGCCAATCCGAACACTTCGACCGTCTTGGGCCACGTGTCAGAGCAGATCAGTACTAACGCGCCGAAGTACATCGAGGCGCTCACGAACCCGCCTAGCCAGCACCCGAAGCGGCAGGGGCGCCCATGCCGTACGGCGGGACAGAGCACGGCCCCACAGAAACCTCGTGATGCGCTGGTGCGCACTTTCGTCAACACAAACGCTATCAGGAAACCCGTGCTCAAATGGATATCTTGGAGAGCCCGCCCACATCTCCAAGTCCTGTTGTGGCAGCCAATTGTCGGTTTCTGCCCGACGATAATGCGTGCCTGATCCGTCAAAACCGATATTGCAGGTAAGCGATATCGCCGGATACAGCGCCAATCCGTGGGCCTTGAACACTGTCCAGTACCATTGGATATCCCAGGCATCGATATCGCCTGCCAACTGAGCATACAACGCCCGTGAATATGGGTAGCTGCCTCCAAGGTCGAAACGTTTTCTGGTACGCCAGCGTCGAAGTGCTTCACTGGCGCCAGCCATGTCCCAGTCAAAGTGCTGCCAGGCCCGCTGCCAGGTTGCCCATCCCCACGAAGCGGGAAACGGAAGGAAAAAACAGCCGCAGTCTTGCTCATTGTTAATTGGATACTGATATCCCGAAATCTGATACACCCGTTCGTCGTCGCCATACTTGTCCAGAGCCTCGAGCATGTACCTGACGAAATCGGGGCTAACGACAACATCGTCCTCGACCACGATCACACGCCCGAACTGCTGGCACAACTCAGTGACACCCTGCGATACGGATCGGCCGGCGCCAAGGTTGATCGATCGTTCGATTACGGTTGCCGCCAGTCGGATTGCCCACTCGTGTGCAAGGATCCTTGTGTCTCGGATAGCCTGGGCTGAGCGTTCATCCTTTTGGCCATCGCAGTAAATGAAGATCTTGCACCTGTCGAGGCGTGCACACTTGCCCAGCGCAATAAGCGCCTTGTCGAGGTGTAGGGGCCTGTTGTACGCGAACACGGCGATCGGCGTGTTAACGTTTGAGACGCCGTTCATAAAGGAGTGCCCCTCGTCGACCTGGTTTGCCTTGGCTTGTGCAGCACCTGTAGGCGCTTCAAGCTGTGCTCGCAGGCTCAATACTAGGTGGGATGCGCCGGTGCAACGCGGCAGAGAGTACTGTGAGGCGCCTTTTCGAGCTTGGCCAAAGCTCACGCAACCTTCGTAAGAACTGCAAAGTAACCATACCGTGTGTCTGGCACCACGCATTCGTATACCCGAGCCGCACTGTTCTTCTCTTCAAGAAACTCGTCCACCGCCGTTTTCGCGCCTGTTGAGAACCAGTCGTAGTCGTCAACGATAACGATGGCGCCTTCCGGCGTCCTATCATGAAGGACATCCAGTGTGCGCCGAATTGGTTCATATAGGTCGAAGTCCACGTAAGCAAAGCTCACTTGACGGGGAAGGTGCGCTGCATCCTCAATGACCTGCTCAATGAATCCTCTGTGAATGACACACCGTTGAGGTGGGAAGTCAACCGCGGCAAGGCGGGCGCGCACCATGTCCTCCGGGCAAGCCATTGTTCCGGCGTAGGCATCCATGCTCCCCAACGAGAAGATGTCGTCCTTCAGTCGGTCCTTGTCGGTTGGCTTAGGCAAGCCTTGGAATGAATCGAACAGATGCAGAACCTTGTTTCCCTGGGCGATTTCGTTGGCGATCAGGGCAGACGTCTCCCCTTGGGCCACACCGAATTCGCAGACATCGCCCGCAATAGGTCTAGACCTAGCGAGTGCCTGAATGATGAAATACGCTTCAGCTGGGGGCGTACCTAGCAGCCTTGCGAGAAGCTTGGCACGAGTAGGGTTCTCCGCGATGAGCGGATCAATTTCGTTGAGGCAAAGCTCGTACGCTCGAACGATACTCGTGAAAACGTCAAAGCTAACAATAGGAACTGTGGAGCGATGCAGTGAGTATCCCAAGGTGCGAAGAACCCAGGTGACAGTTCTAAACAGCGCTACCTTCAATTTCCGCACATAAGCTCCTAACGGCGAACAAACAGCCCGTCGCCCCATCAAACTGACCGCCCGATAGCGTAGCGCAAAGCGTCTCTTTATCATACTGCCGGTCCTGATGCAGTTTCAAATGCCTCTTGCTTGGGACACGATCGGTCGATATCGGTCGCTTTGGCACGAGAAGGCGCAAACGGTCATTGCGCCGGCACAAGTCTGAAGCTGAGTCTGGAGACCCGTAGCTACTGCTGTCCGTAAGGATGCGCGTGCACGATGGGCAAGCTCATGCGCACTTCGACCAAGGTTGACGCGCCTGAACCTAATCACGCTATGCTCGCAGGATCAAGGCTAGGCGCGATCGGCTGGCGAATGGCTGCAGACAGCCCTGCGCTGAGATCGGTCTGCGCGCGCCAGCCAAGCACGTCGTGCGCCCTAGTGCAATCGCTAACTAGGTATGGGCGATCGGCAGGCCGCAGGCGGCGCGGCTCGACCTGAAGAATGGGCGTATGTCCAACGAGATCACCAATTGCTTTCACGATAGCTGAGCCATCATATTGCTGCTCACCGCCGAGGTTGCAGGTCAACAGTCCCTGGGCTGGGGCAACTTGGGCCAACGCAGCTAGCCCAGAGCAGACATCGTCGACAAATATGTAGTCCCGACAGGTCGAGAGATCGCCGACTCGCAGGTCGGTCCGGCGCTGGATCTGGAGGATAAAGCTCGGGATAATATGTGGATTGGTTTCGCCTGGTCCAAACACATTGAAGAGACGGGCAATTCCGGCGCTTATCCCAGTCTTCCGGTGGAATAGTGCAACAAGTTGCTCCGCCCAGAGTTTGCTATGCCCATAGATATCCACCGGTCCAAGCGCGCTTAGTTCCGAGTGCGCCTCGCTGCTAGGCTCATATACTGCCGCGCTCGATGTCAGCACAACAGCTTCGACCGAGCGGGCACCGTTGCACGCATCCAGGACCGCCTGCGTGCCACCGACATTGATGTCGATACAAACCTTGGGGTTGGCATCGCAGGCGGGGATATAGTGCATCGCGGCCAAATGGAACACTACCTTGGGCTGGTATTGGTGTATGCACCTTTGCATAGTGCCCACATCACGCACATCACCGACCTCGCATACGATTTTCTGGGCCACTGACGATGAAATGTTCGAAGGGGCGCCCAAGCTACAGTTATCTACAGTGATCACGTCGAAGCCGCGCGCAACTAGGTAGCCACAGAGACGCGACCCCACGAAGCCGCAACCGCCGGTGACCAAGGCGCGAGTGGAAGTCATCGGTTCTTGCCTCCTGCTACTTGTTCTGCGACCTCGAAATTGTGCTGATCCGTGACCGGGACAAGGCGCTTGTCAATTGTCAACATGTGTCGAACCGTATCATGCGCTATTTGCGCCCTACCTACCGGTGGGTCGGACCCTCTGCGTTCCCCTCGCTAAGCGTACCAAGTGACGAATTCGGCCTGCTGTGACGTAGCAGGCAAGCGTGGCCCTACCAAGATGAAGGCTGTGCCCGGCGCCCGGCTTCAATACGTTGTGCAACACTTTGTTGAGCTGTTGAGGCGAATGAAGCCACCAACGATGTGCTGCGATAGCTCGCGCCAGGTGTGCAGCGACAACTCGAGGGTTGTGACTCGAGCCAGGGTCCATGGCCCAATATAGGTGCACGAGCGCCGTGGTGGCTCGCGCTGCTTGAGAACAAGACACCCCCTTAGCTGCCAGCAATCTATTCAAACGTACTGGGGTGTCAGCATCGAAGGTGTCATGGACCTTGCCAAGCAGCCAGTCACCCTGAATTGCGGACAGCATCCGCTCGCACCCTGATTGCCACTCCTGCAATTCCGGATCCAACCGTATTGCTCGGTCCAACAAATCCGCAGCCAGCGCGTCCTGCCCGCGTGCTATAGCAAGGGGAATGATGGTGGATAGCATGACACCTAGCATCGTTCGACGGCTCTGCTCCAATTGCAGTGGCACGGACAGGCGCTCCAGCACGTGGTAGGACTCAGTCGCGCTCTGCAGACCGTTGGACAACGTCTTGCCCGCCGAGTGCCAGCGGTACGCGCCAGCAACGCCGGGCACATAGTCTAGCCGATACCGGCAGCCCAGCTTGAGCAGCAGGTCGTAATCCATCGCGCATTGCAGATTCTCATCAATGCCGCCCAGTGAAGCAATCGCAGCCTTTCGAAAGAGCGCGGCCTGATTTGCTACGTATACATCGCCCATGAAGCGAGCCAGATCAAACGGACCGGGTCGAAAGGTCTGTGTACGCATGCCGCGCTCATCGACTCGGTCGTAGTCACCGTATGCGACCGCTGCATCCGGGTTTTCGGCAAGGTGGCCTGCCAGCGCTTGAAGTGCGCCCGAATAGTAATAGTCATCCGAATTCTGCCAACCAATGATCTCGCCGCGCGCCATGGCAAGACCCTTATTCAGTGCATCCGACTGACCTTTGTCCGGCTCGCTCACCCATCGAAATCGTTCGGGGAAACGCCCACCATACTCCTGCAGGATATCTACAGTTCCGTCCGTTGAGCTACCATCGACTACGATGTGCTCAATGTGCGGATAGTTCTGACTCAGTACGCTGTCGATCGTCTGGCGTATGAAGCGAGCTTGATTAAAGCTCGGAGTGACTATCGACAGAAGCGGCGGATGCCGCGTTGCGGTCAACGTCACCATTCTAGTATCTCAGTCAACAACAAGAGCGCCAGGTTCGCGTGTCGCCGGGGCCGAAGTAGACAGTGCGCGACCAAGCAGCATCGCGGCAGCCGACACGACCGCTTGCAGGTTGCATACCGGGCCATAATTAGGCTTGTACGTTTCCCGCACCGACCATGCCTGGGACTTGTCGGCGCACACGTGGCTTCGCACGTGTAAACAGTGCGTTTCCATACGTCTCGTGCTCTACCATTGACCACTTCGCGACGAATCCCTGCTCCTTAAGCCAATTCTTGAGTTCAGGATACAAAACGCCGCCCTCGTAGAGTGGCTTGAATGAGACCTCCGAGTAGATCGCAGAAACGCCTTCCAGCAGACGCTGGGCGCCCTGCAGCGCCCTAAGCTCAAGTCCTTGCAAGTCAAGCCACATGAAGTCAACGTGCGCTACGCCCTCCTGTGCGGACCACTGGTCTAACGTGCTGGTGCGTACCTGAGTTGTCTTGTTGAAGAGGACAGCTGGAAACGCGATGGTGTGACCTGTGGGTGGAAGCAGAGAACTCGACCCGTCGGATTTGCCGGAACTTACGTAGCACGTAGCAATACCTTCGCTATCGCTCAGTGCAAGAGGATAGCAGCGAACGTTAGAGAGTGGCGCTGTTCCGAACTGCAACGCGACGAACAGCTCTGGAATAGGCTCGAACGCGTTGATCGTACCCTTGGGAAACGCCCCTGCCAGGCGCTGCGTGTCCGCTCCTATGTGCGCACCCGCTTCCACTATGGAGCAAGATCTCGGCAGGAGCAGCCGCAGCTCCGAATAGAGGTCAAGTCGCTTTCCGCGAAGTCGGGCTCTCAGCCAAGCCAGCCTAAGCCTGAAGTCGGAAACCATTTGGCGGTGCTGTCCTTTTCGCTGCTCTGAAAAAGTGCTACCTATTCGGCGTTTTCACTCACTCGAGGCTCGGCGGAGACTCCAATCTAGCATCAGATCCGAGGCCACCGTGCGCTTCTTGGCTCCACTGTGCGCAGGACGCGTCCATTATAACAGTGCTTGGTGGCCTACTGACTGCCTTTCCGATTCGGCTAGGGACTACACGTGGCCATATTGGCCGATCCCAAACCCAAGGTGTAAGCCGAAGCACTATCCCCTCGAGGTCGCCCATGAAACCTGCAAGCGACACAAGTAGCGAGTCCCTCGTCAGCCGCGAGTATGACCAGCGTCCGACCGCGAGCGAAAGAGTCACTCGAGCAACGCACAAGGCACAGCTTCGCGCGTCTCTTACCAGATCGAAGGTGGACTTACCGTCACCTCTGATAGCCTCAAGCGTTGGACCAACGTGCCCGATCGATCGGCGGAGCCGAGCCATATATCGGGCCTGACCTCGATACGCAGGCATGACGTGCCGGATTCGCATCGCCGGATTATACCAGATCTGGTATCCTGCCTTGCGTATCCGCACGACGAGCTCGCCATCCTCTCCGCTCGATAGACTAGCTCCTCGGCGACTTGTGAATCTTGCGGACGTTAACCAGCCGCTCGCAGATATTGCCGCGGATCTCATAACGAGGCCTGCGCCAACGATATACTCGTAAGGCACGCAGTGCGCTTCCACGCCGCGCAATTGCTGAGCGAGAAAGCCAGAGTATCGTCGGATGACAGGGGAGGGCTCGCGATGCCACTCAAGCGCGACTTGGCCTCCGTAGGCGCCGGCTTCTGGATGTTTCATACCGAAAACAAGAGCCTGCGATACCCAGTCCGGCTCAGTGATGCAGTCGTCGTCAACAAACGCGATAAGGTCGAACTTGCTGACTTCGATGGCCCTGCGTCGAGCGAAGCTAACGCCCAAGGTCGGTTCCTGAACGTACTTTGTATCAAGCGCTCTCGAATGTGCTTCACAAAACGCAAGCACGACTGTCCTAGTGTCGTCGGAGCTAGCGTTGTCGACCACGAGTAACTCCCATTGCTCAGTCGTCACATCGATCTGCTGGGCCAAAGCCTCAAGGGTGGGCTTGAGTAGCTCAACGTGGTTGTGCGTGCAAATTGCGACACTTATACCTACAGGTTCCTTCATGCGAGTAGCCTCCGTCGCACTAAACCCATCACACGACCCATTCCTTGGGCGCCGGGGCACTTAGCACTGGCAGGGCTGTGCGTACCCCTGGCTCGTAGACATGGATTGCCTGCGCGACTCGCGCGGTTGGCCCTGCAGGCGGAGCGCATGTCCACATAACGTTTGCGGCTAGGTCGATTCGCGAAGCCGCGGCGTGGCCTGGGCAGCGGCAGCAATCAGGTCAAGCAGCGTTCTGCCGGGCGACATATCCACCTGCAGCAGCGCCCGGGCTCGCGCTGCATCTCCAATCACGTTCCATCGACTGCGTGCGGCCCACGCCCGTTCAAGTGCAGCCGACAAGGCGCCCGCGGTTGGAGCCGGGGCGACGAAGCCTGTCTCTGACTCCTCAATCCACTCGGCATTCCCGCCCACGTCGGTGACGACCGACGGCCTGCCGCACACCATTGCTTCGACCAGTGCGAGCGGCGTGCCTTCTGAGCGCGACGCAAGTACAAGCATTCGGTTTTCGCCCCAGACAGAGCGGATGTCGCCAACATAACCACAGAATTCGACGCGGCCGCCTATGTCATAATGGGCAGCGAGCGCCTTCAGGTAGCCCTCATCTGCGCCTACCCCATAGAGCCTAAGGTGCCACTCGCGCTGCCGCCAATTCGGCGAAGACAGCGCCTCGAAAAGGACATCCTGTCCCTTGTACGCAACCTCCAGGCGCGCAACGGAGGCAAACTCGGCCGCCGTGCTGCCTGGCCATGCAAGAGGGGTCAAGTCAGCTAGGTTGACAGGATTCCGCATCACTAACGCCAGGGGCAGGGCGCAGGCAAGCTGCCGTTCTGCGGCCCGGCGATTAGCGTCCGATACGAACGCGATCGCCGCTGCGCGGCACATAAGCCCCCGAGCATCGCTTCGATCACGGTCGGTGCTCAGGGGGTGGTCGGAATTCCACTGGCATATTAGAACGTACGGGAGTCCGCATCCCTGAAGATAGCGCCTTAACCGGGGGTACAAGGCAGCATCATAGGTGGCACCCTGGCTAACACAGATAACGTCCGGCCGGAATTGCCTCAGCCAGTCGACGCCATTGTGCCGAACGACCTGATTCAGGGCTCTGCCGGCGACATCACGCCGACCTGGCAGCATACGCCAGTTGGCGTTCGCACCGTGACTAAGCAAGTCAACAAGCTGTTTCGGTAGCGCGGCAGGGCGCACCGTCGAGAACGCGACCTGGTGACCCGCTTCGAGACCCTCCTCGGCTGCCGCAACCCATAGGTATTCACTCCCGCCCCAGTACGGTGCTCCCACGATGCTGATAAAAGCGATTCGCATAATCTACGCACACTCCCTGGCCCCAACTCGACAGATCAGCAATTGCATTCCTGTCGCCACCACAAATGAAACCGCCAAAGCGCCCAAACGCTCGCAATGGTCCAAAATCGCTTCCTCAGTCATCGCAGCTATGGCACCGTTCGCGACTGCGGCTCGTCGCGAAGTGCCTGATACCGATCGCGCTCCAGCACCGCTATGGTCGAAACATAGAATGGGCTGTCCAAATGGACATGGCCCTGGGGGTGCTTCGCCACCAGAGCCTGCGCCAACGCATGCACCAGGGTGCGCAAAACCCGAGCGACCAATCGGTCGGCGATGCGGGGAGTTGCGGGTTGGACAGTCGCCACGCTGAGAAGCGTTCCAAGAATGTCCCAGAGTGTTCCGGCTCGCTCCAATGACACCGCGCGCAGGCCAGCCAGGCGCGCATAGAATTGGACAGCGTTCGGCGTTGGCCTCCAGTAGTCGAAGGGCTCTTCATGCGGTATGTAGACGTGCGGACACGTCAGAATCACTGCACCTTCTTCAGACAACAGGTTGGCGAAATTGGTGAAGGGAATGTCCCATCGCGGAACGTGCTCGAGCACCTCAGTGCACAGAATCAGATCAAACGCACGCGGACCCTCAGGCACCTCAACCACCTGCTGCCCAAAATCTTGCACGTAGTCAACACCCTGCGCCAGATTCTGCACGATATCAAGGCTGCGATACGTGAAGCCAAGATGCTCCAACAGAGGTCGGAACGGCTGGCCACCGCACCCTATGTCGAGTACGAGGTGTTCCTGGTCGTCAGTTGGTTGCCGTAAGCGGCATAGGGCCTCAATTCTGGATCTCAGCAAGTTGACGATGAAATGCTCAACCGGTGCACTTGGCACATATCGCGTTCGTTCGATGTGTTGACGTCGACCTGCAGTTGACTCCTGGGACGTATCAATCATTTTCGGGACGGGCCTAGTCCCAGCACCCAACGCGGGCGCAAGCGAGCCATGCGTTTCGCATAAATCTACTCCACTCAGCTGTGATCAATCCAAGCTCTGGTATTCACCCAGTGTAGCCAGTGCATGAGTCAGGGTCACACAGTGCACCGCTAAGTGCGCAAACACCGCCGGCTTCACGTAAGTTGAATCAGCAAGACCAAGACACCGCTCCCGTTGATTGATAGCATCCGCGCTGCGGCTTCCAAGCGCGTGATAGCATAACCAAATCATTCATCGCAGCCCTCGCGGTGCTCAACAACTCCCCTTCCGCAACAAAGTGCGGCGCCAAACCGCTCGAAGGAACGCATAGTGCCCTGTGGGTAGTACTGCGCGCGCGACTGCGCATAGTGTAACGAACAACGCATCAAAAGCCGACCTGATGAGCAACACAGTGATGCCGACATCGACGCTCATCCAACCACTCTTACTGAAACGAGGTAGGTAGCGCGCATGAATCGATGCTAATGCAGACAGAGATAGATAATACTCCCGTTGTCCCAGAAACCACAGGAACGCCGCAGATTCCTGTTGAATTAACTCCCCCACACCGCAGATCTCCGTCAACTCAAGTTCGCCTCGCCTGCACCAAGACATAAGCGTTTCCCGTCGTATTCGGTGGAGCTCGAAATATCTGCGGAGCTCGGATATGCTGCTAGTGTCACTGTCTGGGTGAACTAGATAATCGTAGTATACGTCCCTGAGCTCATGCGCCCGCCAGTGTCTCAAAACGCATATCCATGTATGAAGGTCAGATAGGTATGCGTTTCGGGCATTGTAGGGGACAAATCCTCTGAGAGCCTCCATACGCACCAAAGCCCCTGACGGCCCAATATGATTGCTCGCCACGAGCTTTAGCACTAAGTCTGTCGAGCTCTTGGCGTCGTAGGGATCGAATTCAATTCGCACATCGGACTTTTCGTACACCATGCGGAATCTGGCAAAGACAAATCCAATACCTTCATCAGTCTCGAGCACCTCAACGCTAGCGCGAATAAACTCATGATCTATCAGATCATCTGCGCATAGCACGATCGCATACTTTCCAGAAGCTTTGGACAGAAGATATTGTATATTCAGTCTAGAACCTATGTTAGACGGCTGCTCGATGTACGTAATGCGGGAGTCATTGTAAGAAGACAAGACTTCTCGTGGATTATCGACAGATGCATTGTCTGATATCAGAATCTCCAGATTAGCGTACGTCTGCCGAAGCACACGATCCAACGTGGCCCCCAGGAATCTCGCGTAATTGTAGAGAGGGATTAGGACTGAAACTAACGGCTGTGTATTCACAACAGATGCACTCACTTAGCCGACGAACTGGGTGCTATGCGCTGATGGTTGGATCTGCCCGTGATGGAGCAAAGCCCAGTGGTACGACGACAGCCTCGATCAACTCTTGCTGTGTTCGCGATTCCATATCAAGCGCCAATAGCATCAGTGCGCCATGCCAACCGCGGCCGCACCACTCCAATCCAACCACCCTGGTACTCGCCCCGCATCGCGCCTGTCTCATGCACAGTGAATGAGACTACGTGATCCAACTGCACCTGGATATCGCGTATATCGGACACTAGCACAGCATTGATCCTATAAGTGCCCTCGTTGAGGAAATTCCCAGGCAACACGCATACTGTGCGGAACAGCCCAATAGGGTGGGGCTGATCTGCCCATGCGTCGTGCCCTAGCATCGCGGACTTGAAGTTTGCCGACGCCAGCACAGTGGTTCCGACACTATCAAGAAGATGGATACTGCAACTTATGCGAGCCCCCGGCTTGCGATTCCAATACTCGAGCTGGACCTCCACGTCGCGATCGATGGAAACGTGCGACGTGCTCGCCTCACCTGAAACGATACGGACTGCATGAAACCGAACCACATCATTGCCTGGTGCAGCCTCGGCGTCCACCCAGACTGTCTCGCCTTCCTGCACGAGCCCACTTGAAACGTACATACCAACGACCTCTTCAGTCGACCCGTCCGCCACAACTCTGCCGGAAGACAGCAACACGGTCCGGGGGCACAACCTCCTAATCGCTCCAATATTATGGCTTACGAACAATACCGTGCGTCCTGCTGAACTTGCGTTGCCCATAATGCCAAGACACTTTTCCTGGAATCCGGCATCACCAACCGCAAGCACTTCATCAACTATGAGAATGTCTGGCTCGAGGTGGGCGGCCACTGAGAACGCGAGCCGCACGTACATGCCGCTGGAAAAATGCTTGACTTGCGTGTCGATGAACTGCTCCACTTCAGCGAAGGCGACAATATCCTCAAACTTACGAAGGATCTCGCCGCGCGACATGCCAAGTATCGCGCCGTTCAGGAACACGTTTTCACGCCCAGTGAGCTCCGGATGGAAGCCAGTGCCTACTTCGAGGAGCGACGCAACTCGGCCTTTGATCCGAATCCGCCCGGTGGTGGGCTCGGTAATGCGGCTGAGGAGCTTGAGTAGTGTGCTCTTTCCGGCGCCATTTCGCCCTATTACGCCCAGCACCTCACCACGCCCGACATCGAAGCTCACGTCCCGCAACGCCCAAAACTCGGGCCTGCCACGAGAGAAGGATTGGGTTGAGCCGTGCTGCCGAAAGCCCTTCTGCAGCCTTCTCGGTGCCCCAGCCAGGTGGGCTATCGAGTCACGAAGAGTCCGATACGGCTGGGCAGTCGCACCCAGCCTATACTTCTTGCCAAGCCTCTCAACGTGAACAACCGCATCGCTCATACGTTACACAACATCTGCAAATCGTTGCTCGACCCGGCGAAAGTAAAACAGTCCGGACAACAGCACAACACTGGTTATCACAATTGAGAGCCCAATCGCGAGAGGATCAACGTGGTTCTTGCCAAGCACGGCCCACCTGAAACCCTCGATTACGCCGGTCATCGGATTCATGGCCAGCAATACGTGGGTCTTTCCGGAAGTGTAGCTGCCTGCGTAAATGATCGGCGACGCGAACAAGCCGAGTTGCACGAGGAACGGAACGACGAAGCGCACATCTCGATACTGCACATTCAAGGCGGAGAACCAGAGCCCGGCGGCAAGCGCCACGGCGAATGCGAAGATGACAAATACCGGCAGCATGGCCAGCGCAGGCGTCGGCGGGACCTTGTAGTAGACCATTAGGGCAACTAGCACAAGACTCGCCATGCAGAAATCCACAACGCCAGCCAAAGCGCTGGCGATTGGCACAATGAGCCGTGGAAAGTACACCTTCGAGACTAGGTTGGCGCTATTCACCAAACTATTCGACGCCTGAGCCATGGCGTACGCAAAAAAGGTCCAGAGGACCAGTCCACTGTATGCAAAGAGCAAATACGGCACGCCATCAGACGGCATGTTGCCACGCTGTCCGAAGAAGGCCGTGAAGATGACTGCCGTCATGACCGGCTGGATGATCGCCCAGGAGGCGCCAAGCACCGTCTGTTTATATCGCACCTTGATATCGCGCCAGCACAGAAAATAGAACAGCCCCCGATATGCCCAAAGATCTCGCAAGTTGAGTGGCGACCATCCTGGACGTGGTTCGATAACTACCTCGTGTTCTGTCGAGGTCGCTGAAGCATGCAATCGAGGCTCGGTGGGTTCCAATGCCGCTGCCGTCATCGAGGCAGCAGGGCCTCTTGCTGGTGAGCTCGATACCACCCGACTGTTCTCTCCAGCCCGTCACGGAACTCGGTAGTAGCTTGGAAGCCAAAGTGCTGGCGAGCCCGCGACACGTCCAGGCAGCGACGCGGCTGACCGTTCGGCTTGCTTGCATCCCATAGTATCCGCCCCTTGAACCCACACAACTCAGCGATTGTAGTGGTCAGGTTTCGGATTGTGATTTCTTTGCCGGATCCTAAGTTCACGGGCGCATCGTCGTCATAACGTTCCAGAGCCAGCACGATGCCTTCTGCTGCGTCGTCAACGTATAGAAATTCGCGCGAGGCACTGCCGTCGCCCCAGTTGATGATTTCTTCCGCTCCTGAGTCGGCTGCATCCACGCATTTCTTGATCAGCGCCGGAATCACGTGAGAAGTCTCGGGATCAAAGTTGTCTCCCGGCCCATAGAGATTGACGGGCAGGAGGTAGATAGCATTGAACCCGAACTCTTGGCGATAAGCCTGGGCCTGAACTAGTAACATCTTCTTGGCTAGGCCGTACGGCGCGTTTGTTTCTTCAGGATAGCCGTCCCAAAGGCGGTCCTCGGTAAAGGGTACCGGCGTGAACTTCGGGTACGCACACACCGTGCCCACGGCGAGGAATTTCGCTACACCCTGCCGGCGCGCATGCTCCATGAGTTGCACGCCCATCATCAAGTTATCGTAAAAGAATTGGCCGGGGTGGGCACTATTCGCACCGATACCACCGACGACAGCCGCTAAGTGAATAATCGCCTCTGGCTTACAATGGTCTAGCAGGTCGATTACCTCTGCCTCGCGCCGAAGGTCATACTCCGTACTTCTCGGTGCGATGATGTCGCGGTAGCCTCGTTCGCGAAGCTCTGCGACCACTCGCCGGCCAAGGAACCCGCTTCCTCCCGTTACCAGAATGGTCTGCATTTGCACTAGCCCTCACCCTCGTGCGCCCATGCGGCTCGTAACAAGTATACAAGCACTGGATGCGATTCCGCGATGTCTGCGGATTCACCTCCAAGCGGCCTCACCGCAGCACAGCCCACCGCTGGTGGATCCGCCATGATCGGTATTCGTTGCGCGCAGCTGGCACGGTGTCGTGAGCCCTGTCAGTGTCAAGTTCGAAACCGCTGGATCCTTCCTGACGGTACTATTCCGAGCTACTATCATTGGCGCTCATACCCACACTAGAGCCGCTCGAGCCAGAAGGAACCTGGGACGCGACGCTCCTGTTGCGCAAAGACAGGGCAGACGGCAGCCAGAGCGTCTCTGTGATAGGCAGCCAGGTAACTGGCGGCAAGCAGCACGCCGAATGCCGAATTGAACGCCAGGAATGCCTGCAATACGTACTGCTCGGTCCAGAAGTGACGCTGTTCGACAATCCAGTCACGTGGATAGTCAAAGGGCAGGAATATGTCGTGAACATGAATTAGCACGCCCTGGCGCAATGTCGGGAGAATCCGAAGGTACTCGTGAAACACGTCTCCGCCGGTGCGAAGGACGTGCGACGAATCGATGAAAAGGATGTCTCCACTCTGCAAACACGCAAAGAACTCAAGCGGAATATTCTCGACCCTTTGCCGAACTACGTCGTCTACGCCAATCTGTTCCAGCCAAAGGTTTTCAAAGGGTTCTATGCACACGTGGCGCGCGTACCTACTCAATAACCAGGGGCGCGGCGGTGCCGGGCTGAGAGCACGCTAACGTCGGGCATCGTATGCTTACTCCCACGCGGTTGGACACGGAGTAGGCGAGCAATGGCGACCCAGGT